>Ga0075911_107_pt1 | contig 20806 bp, 16 predicted proteins | sample RifGroA2_FD_68330 | JGI IMG/M metagenome (GOLD analysis project Ga0075911, IMG submission 68330) | Parcubacteria bacterium GW2011_GWA2_36_10 | reverse complement strand
GATGAATATTTTGTTTTGGGGGACAATCGTCCAGTTAGTCGAGATTCCCGTGTTTTTCAAGCTTTACCAAAAAAATTAATCATTGGCCGAGTATGGTTTCGTGGTTGGCCAGTAGATAGAATTTCGACTTTTAATTTACCCGAATATAAATAATTAAAAATATTATGCCAAAAGTGAAAAAAGCAAGCAAAAGTGTCATTAAGCTCGTTAAGGGCATGAAAGATATTTTGCCCAATGAACAAGTTTATTGGGAATTAATTAGAAATAAAGTCAGTGCTGCTGCTCGCGATTATGGCTTCCAATATATTGATACACCAGTTGTCGAAGCTACCGCTTTATTTAAACGGGCGGTTGGTGAAGAAACTGACGCTGTCTCTAAAGAAATGTATTCTTTTGTCGATCAGGGCGGAGAAAAATTATCTTTACGTCCAGAAAATACCGCTGGCGTAGTCAGGGCTTATATTGAGCACGGCATGCTCAATTTACCACAGCCAGTAAAATTATTTTATTTTGCACCTCAATTTCGTCATGACAAACCACAGGCCGGTCGTTATCGTCAATTTTGGCAATTTGGTTTTGAAGTATTAGGAGAAAATGATCCCATCGTTGACGCTCAAATGATTAGCTTGTCTTATTTTATTTTACAAGAGCTCGGTCTTAATGTTGAGGTGCAAGTTAATAGTATTGGTGATGATAATTGTGTAAAAAAATGCCAAGATTTAGCCAAAGACGCGCCACAGACCGTTGACCATCTTTGTGATGAGTGTAATAAACACTTCACCTCTGTTTTAGAGTATTTAGATGAGTTAGATGTTAAATACAATTTAAACTCCAAAATTGTCAGAGGTTTGGACTATTATACTAGAACGGCTTGGGAAATAGTGGAAACTAGTGAGGAAGGTAAACTAAATGCTTTAGGTGGTGGTGGACGTTATGATGATTTAGTTTATTTGATGGGCGGTCGACAAACACCAGCGATTGGTTTTGCTTGTGGTGTGGAACGTATTATTAATAAAATGAAAGACGTCAAAGCGCCTTTACCAGAAAACTGGCGTCCAGATGTCTATGTAGCGACCTTAGGTCCAGAAGCGAGAAAAAAAGCTTTACATTTATTATTAGAGTTAAGAAAAGAAAATGTTTCGGTCTCTGAAGATTTAGCTAAAACAGGTCTAAAAGGTCAGCTAGAGTCAGCTGATAAAAAAGGCGCGCGTTTTGCTTTGATCTTGGGTCAAAAAGAAATCGTTGACGGTACGGTCTTGATTCGTGATATGGAAAATGGTGTGCAAGAAGTAGTGGATATTAAAAAAGCTGTCAAAGAGGTGCAAAAAAGGCTAGAGCATCATTTGATCGCTAAAGTCTTGAAAAAGAGTAAATAATTGGTGGCTATTGATTTTTATTGTGGTTTGTATTATTATCATAATATATAATATGCAATTTTTGTTTCAGAATTTTACTAAATTATTCAGGCCAAAGCTTAATAGAGAGGAGCTATTGGCTTATTTTGATAGATTACCAGAAGCCATTCAGGTTAGTTGGATTAGAGAGGGTAAATTTATTGTAGGCACTGTGATGTTTGGTAAAGAAAAGTTTACTACTCAAGGCAGATCAGCTGATGAATTTATTGACACAGTCAATGATGCTTTATTAGCCATACACGATATACCGAAAGAATATTTTGATATTTTAGCGATTAAAAAATTTATTCCAAATGCAGATGAATACAAAGCTTTGAATAATGTAGCTATTAAAGAAAGATCAAATACAAATTTTTTATTAGCAGAACAAAGAAAACCAGTGATGGCTTAGAGATATTACTGTTATGGGTGAATATGCAAATGTCAAAATTAAAAAGTTGTTAAATTTTATTAAACGTCTAGTAAGTCATAATAAAGATTTACAATTAGTCCAAGGTGGGCGGCATAATTATTTAGTTAAATATCCATTTTGGTCTAGACCATTTCCTATACCTTTTAAGCAGAGAATAGTTAGTAAATTTATAGTTAAAGATTTAAAAGAAGCTTTAGTGAAAGATAATATTTGTACAGAAGAAGAATTTGATAATGAGTTTAAATAATTTTGAAGAGTTTTAATAAACCCCCGCTTCGCGGGAGTTTAGTTCTAATCTTAGCTAAAAAATCAACCTCGCAGGTTGGTTTTTAAATTGCCATTGACAGAATGGTTAATATGTAATATATTTCCATATTAATTGGTTCATTGATATTTTACTTGTAAATATAGCCTCAGCGTTTAATTTAGAATTTAAACATCCTAACTTGTGCACTGTGGCTATATGGAAATCAGTAAAAAAGGAAAGGATGGCTCCATGTCTTCCAACGCGTCACCACCCACCATGACCGATGATCAGATCGATGAGGCTGTCGCCATTTTCCGTGCTCAACTGAACAGATGTCGTGGTTCGCATCTAGCGACTGTGGTTCAGCAAGTACTTGGACAATCTGACCTTGGACATGAACTAGTTAGTGTTTTTACCAAAAGAATCTATGAGGTGACTGCTCGCGGTTAATTGCTGACCGTTCACTGTATAGCAAGTAAATCTCGACTACGGCAGGTCTCGTCTTAATTCACTCGCACTCGAGTGGAAAGAGACGAGGCCTCCTTTTTTTATTTTAGTCATTTTTAATTCCCCGCGAAAGCGGGGAAGGGGGAGATTAAAGAGGGGGTTATCCACAAAAAAGTGACCTTGACTTTTGTCAAAAAATTTGTCATTATAATGGTAAGAATATGGAAAGAAATTGCCTATATTCCTTTTTAAAAAATTTAGAAAGTGAGGTGCATCCAAGTGTTGGAAGTCAAACGCAAAGATAATGAATCTTTTGAAAACATGGTTCGTCGTTTTACCAAAAAAACTATTCAAAGTGGTAAGATTTTACAAGCTAAAAAGGTTCGTTTTTATAGCAAAGATAGCTCAAAACGTAAGCAAAAAGAAAGTGCTTTACGTCGTTTAGACATGTCAGGCAAAGTAGAATATTTGAAACGCATTGGCAAATTAGACGATTTTCTCACCAAACGTTACGGTAAATAATTAAGGCATTATTATCAGATCCCCGCGTCCGCGGGGATCGGTAGTGCTAGATAGAGAGATAAAATATTTTATGTCTTTAGCACAAAACATTGAAATAGATTTTAAAAATGCCCTCAAGGAAAAACAGGCCCTAAAATTGTCTTTATTAAGGATGTTAAAAAGTGCTTTAAAAAATGAGGAGATCGCCAAAAAACAAGCCGCACTTAACGATGAAGAAGTAATGGCAGTTTTACGTCGCGAATTAAAGAAAAGACAAGATTCCATCTTAGCTTTTAGCAGTGCTGGCCGTAATGATTTAGCTGATCAAGAAAAAGCCGAAGCAGAGATTATTAACGCTTATTTACCAGCCTTAATGGCAGAGGTTGATATTGCTAAAATTGTTGATAGTGTTGTTGCTTCTGGAGTAAATGGTTTTGGCTTAGTGATGAAAGAAGTGATGGCTCAAACTAAGGGTCAGGCCGATGGCCAATTAGTACAAAAGTTAGTCAAAGCAAAACTTGCTTTATAATTTATAAAAATAAAAACATTACCATGCTTAAATTAAAGAAAATAACTGTTTTTCTAATTATTTTATTAGCAGTTATTTTTTTGTTGCCAAAAGATTTGCTAGCGCAAAGCAATAGTGTGACCGGTGTAAATGATCTGACTAACGCTGGCGTCAATTTGGGACAAACAGACTTAAAACAAGTGATCGCTAACATTATCAATATTATTTTAGCGTTTTTAGGAACACTAGCAGTGCTATTATTTCTTTATGCGGGTTATTTATGGATGACGGCCAATGGTGAGGCAGCGAAATTAGAAAAAGCCAAAAAAATCATGGTGGACACGGCGATTGGTTTAGCGATTACTTTAGCTGCTTACGCCATTGCTAGCTTTATCTTAAAAGCTTTATTTGATGGTACGTTTGGCAATGGTAACGGCAATGGTAACGGCAATGGTGGTGGCTATCATGGTGGTATTGGCATCGGTAATGGCATCATCGAAAGTCATTACCCAATGCGTAATGCTGAAGATATTCCTCGCAATACTAATATTTATATTACTTTTAAAGAAGCTATTAAACCCGAAGACTTGTTATTTACTGGCGGTGATTGTGATTATAATGCCTGCGCTAAAATAGATAATCTTATTTTAAAAAATAATGCCGATAACACAGTTTTTGATAACAATTCTTTGCAGGCTACCTTAAGTGATGATCATAAAGTTTTGGCTTTGAATCCATTTGCTGGAGATGTGGGTAATTATTTAGGCTCGGCTAACCAAAATACTAGCTATAACTTTGCTTTGTCCAATGAGATTAGTAAAGATAATGGTGAAGCCGCTTTTGGCTTAAATGGCTATGACTGGAATTTTACTGTTAATGAAGAAGTTGATTTGACACCACCAAGTGTCGTCTCGGTAATACCACAAGCCGGTAGTACTAATGCTCGTAATACTATCGTGCAGGTGAATTTTTCCGAAGGCGTAAATCCACTTTTAGCTAGTGGCGTTTATCCTAGTTTTACTAATATCAATGTCAAGCAAGCCAATATTTTAAATGGCACTTATCGGATAGCCAATCAATATAAAACTGTTGAATTCGTCACTGATAGTTTGTGTGGTACGAACTCTTGTGGTGGAAATGTTTATTGTTTACCAGCTTCGGCTAGCTTGACGGCTACTGTCACCACCAATATCAAAGATATGGCCGACAATGTTTTGGTTAGTGAGTATAGCTGGTCATTTAATACTAATGATACGATTGATTTAGTGCCACCAAAAATTATTTCCATGGAAGACGATAATGCCGTCGCTACTGATGCCCCGATTAGCGTCACCTTTGATAAAAGTTTAATGACCGCTTCTGTCAATAGCGATAATATTGCTTTTGTGGAAGTGCCAAGCAATTTGATTAATTATTGGTTGAGTGTAGTGAGTGGGGAAACAATTAAAATATCTCATGATCGTTTGAAGTCTTATACTGCTTATCAGCCGACTTTAAGTTCAGATATCAAAGATGTTTATCAAAATTGCTTTCAGCCTTGTCGTTGTCAGGATCCAAGCGGTAGCTGTAGTTGTAATACAGATAATAGTCCAGCTTGTCAATCTGGTTTAAGTTGCCAAGGTCAAGCTAATTAATCTAATTAGAAAGTCAATAAAAATAAAAATTTTTAGCTTATATTATCATGAATAAAAAACTTTTTTGGTCCGTCACAAGCTTTTTTACTTTAATTCTCTTTAAAGTCAATTTGGTTTTAGCTCAAAGTAATGATGTGACAGGAGTAAATGACCTGGCAAACGCTGGTGTCAATCTTGCTCAATCAGACCTGAAACAAGTGATTGCGAATATTATCAATATATTTTTAGGTTTTTTGGGAGTTTTGGCTGTAGTCTTGATTTTATATGCTGGCTATTTATGGATGACTTCTCGTGGCGACGAAGAAAAAATAAAAACCGCCAAAGGTATCATTGTCAGTGCGGTGATTGGCTTGGTGATTATTTTGTCTGCTTATGCCATCGCCAGTTTCGTTTTAAATAAATTATATGAGGCCACTAATCCTAATGGTAATGGTGGTGGCAATGGTAATACCATTATTAATCCGATTGTAGTGCCGCCCGAGTGTCCAGAGCCAGCTGATGATTCAGTCAAAATTTGTAAAGTTAGACCAGATGTTAATGGCGCGACTGTTGGTCAATACATTACTATTGAGGGTTGGAATTTTGAAGAATACTCAGCTAATAATAGTAAAGTAAAATTTGATGGCAGCGGTGTGATCCAAGAAGCGAGTTTGATTAATTGTAATGGTCAAGTAGCTTGGAGCCATCTTAATAATCGTCCAGCTAATTATTTTCGGGCCAAAGCCATTGTCCCTAATATTGCTTTAGGTAATTACAGAATTAAAATTAATACCGCTACCAATAAAGAAGGGTCTTATCCAGACTTAGCTACTTTTGAAGTCAGGGAGGGCGAGCCTGGTCCAGGTATTGCTTGTGTGACGCCAAGCAGTCAGCGTCGTGGTGAGGGCATTGACATTGAGGGCATTGGCTTTGGCGGTGCTGGTTTTATTGATCTTTTTAATTGGAATGGTAATATTTGGCAATCTAACCGTTTTAGTAGTTGGGACACTTGGACTGATAATAAAATTAATAACGCCATAGTCCCAATCAATGCTTTGTCTGGGGAATTATTTATTGAAGTAGATGATCTACAGTCAGCCCCAGAAGATTTTAATGTTTTATGTAATAATGGTCAAAGTGATTGTGTATCCGGCTGTTGTGCCGCTAACGCTTGTGTAGATGCAGACTTTTGTCTCAATGCTGCTATCCAAAATAATGGCCCGGTGATTTCTCGAATTAGTCCAGAAACAGGCGAAGAGAGTTCTTTGATTAGTATTTATGGTTCTGGTTTTGGCGCTAGTGGTGGTTTGGTAGCTTTTGAGGGTAATAATGGCAGCGAGCAGCCAGGTGTTATACCAAGTGTTTTAAATTCCGAATGTACTCAATATTGGAGTGATAATTTGATTATCGTTGGCGTGCCACAAAATACGCTTGATGGTGGCGCAGAAGTTTGGGTGAGAGATGTGGAGGGTAGAGAAAGTAATTCCAAGATGTTTGATGATAGTGGCGCAGTAGCACCGAGTTTATGTAAAGTAGAGCCGGCTAATGGTAGTTTTGGTGAGCTGGTCACGGTGCATGGTCTAAATTTTGCTAATACTGATAGAGCATTTTTTGGTGGTGTTAGCGGTGTTTTAAGTTTTGAGTCAGCCCAAAAAGCTAAAGTGACGGTGCCAAATTTAGCAGCTGGCGAGTTGAGTTTTTGGCTTCAAAATACTAATGACAAAAGTAGTAATGAATTACCTTTTACAGTAGGAGCGTCCGGTAGTGGTGATCCTGTCATTAGTTCAGTTAGTCCAGATAGTGGCCCGACCGGCCAATATGTAACTATTTTGGGTAGTAATTTTGGCAGCACTACTGGCATAGTAGAGTTTATTAAAAATGACGGCAGCACGGTTGTGGGTGATTTTAGCTTTCCGGCTCAATGCGCTAATAATTTTTGGCATAACGATAACATCGTAGTGAAAGTGCCGAACTTGGCTGTGGCCAATGATGATAAGATCAAAGTCACGCGTCATAGCGACGGTGTTCAAAGTAATACTTATAATTTTTCGGTCACCAACACTACTGCTGGTCCAGGCTTATGTTTATTGCAGCCAAATAATGGCCCAGCTAATAATTTATTTAGTGTGAATTTATATGGGGATAATTTTAGTAATTCAGGCCAAGTAAATTTTACTGGTAATATTTCTGCTATAGTGAATTCTTGGTCTAATCAATTAGTGAATGCAAAAGTACCAACTGGTGCTTTGACTGGGCCGGTCAAAGTCAGGGTCAATAATCAAGATAGTAATGCTTTGAATTTTTCTGTGGCAAGCTGTACTAATGACAATCAGTGTGGTGTAAACATGGACTGTTGTCAGCAAGCCACTGGTAATTATTGTGCTGTTTCAGGCACCTGTGCCACGAGTTTGTCTTGTAGCTATTCTTGGACAGTCACTACCGCCGCTGATCCATTTTCTTTGCAAGAAATTTATGAATGTAGCGATGATAATTTGCAGTCACCTTCGCCATGGCCAGATGGTTTAAATAGTCAGTCATCAAGAGACGCTTATTTAGACACAAATATCTCGGCTTTATTTAATGCTGATGTGGATGATGCGGACTTTAATGCTAATAATATTCAAGTGAAAGCTTGTAATGTCGGTGGTGAGTTTAGCGATGCGACTTGTGATACTAATGTAGCGGTTAATTTAAGTATTATTAACCATAATAGTAATAGTGAGGGCTTTATCTTAAATCCCGGCACTAATTTAGAGCCTAATCGTTGGTATAAAGTAGTTTTGGGAGATTTTCACAAAGCTAATGGTGATGAAGTTTGGTCAGGTACAAATTATGCTTGGCATTTTAGAACTCAAGAAAATTTATGCCAAGTTGACCATATTTCAGTGACGCCAACTGATAGTCCCTTGGCCGATATCTATGTCGGTGAAACTAAAGAATTTAGTGCTAGTCCACTGGCAACAAACTGTAATATTTGTGGAGGAAATTATAATTGGTCTAATTGGTTTATAGATGACAGCAGCAAAGCCTCTATTGAGGATCAAATAGTAGTAAATACTAATATTGCTAAGGCTTGGGTTTTAGGCAGACAAGTGACTGCTAATATGGTGCCAAACACTGTAGAATTACAAGCTGGTTTAAATGGTCTGATGTCTTTAGCTTATCCAAAAATTATTGATGCAGTTTTAGAAGTAGTTGATTATGGCCCAAATTGTAAAAGTTCTTGTAATAATGCTTTAGTTTGGGTGGATTTTAATACTACAGTATTGGAAAGTAGTTTGGCAGGTAATGTGCAATTACATCTTTGTGCAGATGAAGATTGTGGTAGTTTAAGTGGCGGCAATTTAGTCACTAATTTAGTCTTGAGTGCAGATGGGCATAGATTAAATATTTCTCATAATAATTTTCTTGCCAATAGATATTATAAAGTAGAATTAAAACAAGAATTAAAAAATGTAGCTGGCTATAATTTAAGTAGTCCATTTAATTGGAGTTTTCAAGTCAATAATGGTCAAGCCTGTACACCAAGCTCTTTAAGCATCGATCCAGCTTACTATTTAGCCACTACTAATGCACAAATAGCTTATTTTGCTACACCTTATAGTGCAGCGAACGCTTGTGATCCAAATGGTCAAGCTTTGAACCCAATTGGTTATGATTATGATTGGAGCTCAAATCCAAGTAGTGTGGCTACTATAGGGATTTCAGATATTAATCAAGTAGAAGTTAATCCCGTAGGTGGTGGTATAGCTCATATTAATGCTTCCATTGCACAATATTCAGTGGAGGATCAAGCAACTTTAGAGGTGCATTTTGGTGATGTCTCTGTTTATCCAGAGCCAAAAATTTTAATCCCTACTAAACCACAAACGCCAGCTTGTTTAAATAGTGCGGTAGAGGTGCAATTTAATACTTTGATGGATCGCGCTAGCGTAGAGGCGGGCATGCATTTATACAAAGCATCTGACAGTGAACAAACTGCTTGTGTGAAAAAAGATTCACAGTGGTATTGTCCGGTTGCTACTAATTTTGTTTTTACAAATAATAACAATCAAAGTAAAGCTTGGCTATACCCAAGCACTTCCTTGGCTACTAGTACTAATTATTTAGCCTTGGTAGCAGGCTCGGTCAGGAGCAATATGGGTGTAGATTTGGCTGATAATTTTTTGAATTTTGATAGTGATAATGTGAGCGGAGTAGATTCCTATATCTGGTTGTTTGAAACTAGTAGTCAAATGTGCCAAGTAAGCTTCGTGACTGTTGATCCAAGCCAAGATTTATTTAGCTGTGTTCGTAGCAATTGTCAGGGCGATACTAATGATGGTTTAGCTGGTAATCAACATAGCTATCTGGCCACTGCTTATGATGCGAGTGGTGATCCTTTAGTGATGCAGACCTATCATTGGCAAGAAAATAATAGTTTATTGACTTTAGTTGATGATGACCAACAAAGCATAGAAGCGACGGCTAATAATAAAAATGGTAACACTAGTTTGATTGTTAGCGTGAGTGACTCGCAAGCCGGGACAGGGACTGGCAGTTCACAAGTCAATTTATTTTTATGTGAACATCCTTGGCCAAAGCAAGCTGGTGATTTCCCCTATGATTTTACTGGGCTTTATAATTTTAGCACTTACTATTGTCAAGACTCTGGCCGAGTCAATGAGCCATTATTACCATATTTAAATGATCAAATAATTCCTCGCACTTTTTCACCTGGTGATCAGAATTTAGCCGAATTTATCTTTATCGTTGATCCTAAAGTTGTAGTTTTATCTACTTTTGATGCAAATAATCATCAGTCTTGGTGGAGAAATTTATTGGCTAAATTTAAAACTAGCGTTTTAGCTGCTATTGCCAGACCAAGCGCTCCTGCTAATTTAGTTTTAGCCGATAATAGTGCTGATGGTGTGAAATTAGCCTGGACTGATAATGCTAACAATGAAGATGGTTTTAATATTTATCGTAAATCTAGCACAGTTGATTGGTATAGAATTGGCACAGTTAATGCTAGTATTAATTTTACCGATAATAATGTGATTGCTAATGAGGTTTATAGCTATCGCGTGACTGCCTATAATATGGGTGGAGAATCAGCGGCAACTAATGAAATTGCGGTCACTGCTAAAGCCTCATCTTTGGATGTGATTGGCGTCAGAGTTATGCGAAATTCTGAACATTTAGCCATCAATGATTGGTACAAAAAATATGCACCAAATCCAGAAACGGCTGGTCAAGCCCAAGTGGTTGATGGCTATCCAGCTCTTAAAGTTGGCAATACTATTTATATTAATGCTTTAAATGTAGCTGATGTGAATGGTGGTAGTGTATATAGTAATATATACATGATTTCTTATAGCATCGGCGCTAGAGTTTCTACGGCCGCTATCGTGGAGCAAATGTTGGCTAATTTACATTTAAGTACAAATGTTTCTAATGTTGGAGTTTGTAGTAGTGACAATAGTATTAGTTGTTCTAGTAAATTTGATTGCCCAGCGCTTGGCAACTGTAATGCTAATGGTGATAAGTTACGTCGCGATAATCAACGTTTAGGTGATTTATTAAGCATTCAAAGCAAATTGATAGCTTATAGTAATAATTATAAATTTTGTAGAGATAATGCTAATATTAGTTGTACACAAAATAGTCAGTGTCCAAATAGTGGACCTTGCGTGCCGTATTATCCATTATTAAATGCTGGCACTTATGTAGATGGGATGTCAGTCAGTCCGTGGCCATCTTGGAGTCAAGAATTGTCTAATGTCTTAGGGGGTGTTTTGCCAGTTGATCCTTTAAATCGTTTTAGCGCTTGTCCAGCTGGCTCTGATGCCAATACTTGTTGGAATGAAGCTAGTCAAGAGTTTACTTGTCCAGCAAATTCTAGTATTTATTTTTATAAAAATGAAGGTGGGCATAACTATGCTTTAGATGCTAATTTTGAATTTGTTTACGACGGACCAGATTTTAATTTTGCTCCACCGCTTGATGGGCATATTCACAGAAATAATCCGCAATGTAATGCTGTTTTTGAAGGTTCGCCACAAGGTAGCTTAGGTTGTGGTAATGGTATTATTGACGGCACAGAAGAATGTGACGGTGGCTTTAGAAATTTATGTGATACCACGCTAGAGCCTGCTTTTAATAGGGATTGGTGGAATGAACACTTAGGAGGCTGTTACCCCAAAGGTTCGGTCAATGCTGCTGGGCAGCTAGTAGAGTGTAAATGGTACTGGCCAACACCAGAACTTACGGCTGAAATGTGCGGTGGTTTCTGTGGCAACAATCAGATTGACACGCCCTATGAAGCTTGTGAGGGTAGTAATATGGGAGGCATAGAATATTCATGCTTAGATGGCCAGCCAGCTACTTGTAATACTTGTACGCCTGTTTGCGGTGATGGCAGCGTCGCCGTCAGGGCTAGTTGCGGTGATGGTATTATAAATAGCACAGAAGAGTGTGAAGTTAATAATTTAAATAATCAAACTTGTCAAACTCAAGGTTTTACTTATGGTAATTTAAGTTGTAATCAATGTGCTTTTGATACTTCTAGTTGTGCTAATCTTGATAATCCAACGGCTTTAAATCCTGATTTTGGCGTTTCACCTTGTGTTAGTGAGGGTAATAGGTCAGTGGATTTGTCATTAAGTTGGTCGGCCAATAATCCAAATGGTTTTTATCAGGTGCAATATAAATTAGACGATGTAGCTTATTTACCGGTTACACCAGCACAGACTTCTAATAATACTTATACTTGGTCATGGCCAGCTGGTGAGGCACCAGACGGCAACGATGCTCAATTTAGAGTTCGCGCTTGTTTGTCAGCGGATATTTGTGGTTCTTGGCTAGAGTCAGCCGTGACTAGCTATGATTGTTAAAAATAAATTAATATTTTATTATGTTTGATGATGTAAAAAAAGGCGATATTGTGCCTAATCAAGATTTTTCTTTGCAACCCACAACACCAAGTCCAGCGCCAGCTCCTATGTCGGCGGTAGATGACATGTTTGGTGCAGTAGAAAAACCAAGTGCTATTTCAGTTGCTAAATTGCAGGTAAAACCAAGCCCTGTGAATTTGCCACCTATGCCCACAAATCCTAATATACCTAATCCGATTTTAATGGAAGACGAGCATAGTCAGGGAGCGATTATGAAGAAAGTTTTTGTGGCTTTATCTGGCTTAGTATTATTAGCATTAGTTGTTTGGGGCGCTTATCATTTTTTTGTGTCTAAAAAGCAAAATCCCAACACTAATAATACACAAAATCAGCCAGTTGATAATACTAATACCAATCCAGATAATGTTAATAATCAGCCGGAAGTAATTTTAGACGATGATGGCGATGGCTTGAGTAATGCGGAAGAAACAGGTCTTGGGTCAGATCCAAAATTAGCAGACACTGATAATGATGGTTTGTCAGATAAAGATGAGGTGAGAATTCACCGTACAACACCTACTAATCCCGATACTGACAATGATGGTCTATATGACAAAGAAGAGCTTTTTACTTATCAAACTAATGCTTTAGATCCAGACACTGATAATGATACTTATTTAGATGGTGTAGAAGTACAGAATGGCTATAATCCCAATGGCGAAGGTTTATTAATAAACAAATAAAATATGCCAAACGAACAAGAAAACGTTCAAGATCAAATCGACAATCAAAAGATGTCGAATGAAATTAATACGATTGTCAATCAAGAAATCGGTAAAGAAAAAGAAACAGTCATCAATCAAGATGCTATTCACGTCATGCCCCAAAAATTTTTACCAAGTTCGCCTAAAAAACAGTTAAGCAATAAACAAAAGATTATTTTAGGTAGTATTGCTTTTGTGGTTTTTTTGTTGATTGTGGTTGGTTCCATGCTATTGTTTGCTAATTTATCAGTTTCTAACAATCAAGCCAAAACAGATCAAAATAATGTAAACAATCAAGTTAATAATCAAGCACCCGGAGAGCAACAATTAATCGACAATAGCCAAAATAATTCTGATTCAAACCAATTGGCTACTAGTACTGCTACTAGCACAGAGCCGATTGACAATACTAATAATCAAAATAATAACGGACCAATTACTCCACCACCTCCACCACCTCCACCGACCAGTAATAATTTTGATCAAGATCGAGATGATTTAAGCATTGAAGAAGAATTAATTTTCGGCACTAATAATAACGACGAAGATACGGACAATGATGGCTATAAAGATGGCGTGGAAGTAGTCAATTTATACAACCCATTATTATCCAATCAAGCTTTGATACACTCTAGTTTGATTAGCCAGTTTAGTAATCAGACGGTCAAATATGTGCTGTTAAAACCAAAAAATTGGCTTGGCCAGGCTATTGAAGGCAATGATTTGGAGATTATGTTTACACCTGACTCCGGCACCGGTGATTTTATGAGTATCAGTGCGGAGCAAGCCACCGCTAATCAAACTTTACAAGCTTGGGCTCAAAGTAAAGCTTCGGGCGCTAGTTTATCGGCTTTGACTTTGGGTAAAGAAGCAAAAATCACCGCCCTACAAAGCAAAACAGCCGACACTCACACAGTGTTTGCTAAAGTAAATAATTATTTTATTAAATTTACTTATTACATTGAGACCGATGGTAACGCTTATTTTGCCAGTACTTATTTGATGATGCTAAATAGTTTTAGTTTATTAAAATAATGTCAAATAATAATTTTGTTTTATATTTAAATAAGCGAGGAGAACAAGCTAATTTTTCTTGGTTAAAAAATTTAGAAAAAATTATTAGTAAAGAATTTAAATTAAAACAAGCGATTTCTTTGGCTTTAGTTTCAGAAGCGGAGATAAAAAATTTAAATCGAGTTTATCGTCATAAAAACAAAGTGACCGATGTCTTGTCTTTTAATCTTGATTCAACGGCAATTTTAGGAGAAGTAGTGATTTGTTTAGCCGTGGCTAAAAAACAAGCTAAAGAAAATAAGAAATCTTTAAGTGCAGAATTAAAATTATTAACTATACATGGCATCTTGCATTTACTGGCTTTTGATCATGAGCTAAATGAAGCGGAATATAATAAACAAGAGGAAATGCAAAATAAAATTTTAACGGAATTATAATAACATGACTAAACGTTTAGTAAAAAGTTTAGGTTTTGCTGGCAAGGGTTTAAAAAAAGTTTGGCAGACGGAAAGAAATTTTCGTATCCATGTCGTCATTGCTTTGTTGGTGATTTTGCTGGCTTTTTATTTAGAAATACAAAGTTTTGATTATTTAATCTTACTGTTAGTTATTACTTTGGTTTTGATTTTAGAGATTTTAAATTCTAGCTTAGAAAGATTAGTCGATATGCTATCACCTGCTACTCATCATTTTGTCAAAGAAATCAAAGATTTGTTAGCGGCAGCAGTTTTATTAAGCGCTATCCTAGCCATAGTGGCTGGTGTTATTATTTTTTGGCCTTATTTATTTTAAAGGCGTTTGGCAAAAGCTTAATTTTTAGTTATAATATAAGAGTTAAAAACATTTTTTAAGGTTTTTTCATGGTTAATAACAAAGGTATTATTACCGGTTTAGATATTGGCACCAGTAGTGTCAGAATTGTCATGGGGCAAGTTTCGCCTGATGGCGATTTTCGTATTATTGGCGCCGCTGAAAATCCAGCTGAAGGTCTTAGTCGGGGTAGTATTGTCTCCATCGAAGATGCGGTTTCTAGTATTTCAGCGACTGTGGAAAAATGTGAGCGCATGACTGGTATCAATATCGATAAAATGGTAGTTGGTATTTCTGGTGTGCATATCAAAACCTTAAATAGCAAGGGCGTAATTGCTGTGGCTAAAGCGAACTCTCAAGTAGAAGAATCAGATATTGAACGCGCTTTAGAGACAGCGCAAGCCATCGCTACGCCACCAAACTATGAAATTTTACATGTTTTGCCGACTAATTATCACTTAGATGATCAGCGTGATCTCAAAGACCCAGTCGGGATGTCAGGTGTCAGACTAGAAGTGGAGACGCAGATTATCATGGGTTTATCCGCCCAAATAAAAAATCTGACCAAATGCATTTATCGCACGGGTATTGATATCGAGGATTTGGTTTTTTCGATTCTTGCTACTTCTGAAGCAGTTTTGACTAATAAACAAAAAGAATTAGGCGTCGCCGTTTTAAATATTGGTAACTCGACGACATCTTTAGCCGTCTTTGAAAATGGTGATGTTTTACATACGGCTGTTTTGCCAGTTGGTGCTGGACATGTGACGAATGATTTGGCGATTGGTTTACGTACTTCGGTCAGTACCGCAGAAATGGTCAAGCTCGATCAAGCAGTGGCCATAGCTGATAGTATTTCTAAAAGAGATGAAGTAGATTTACATAAATATTCTGAAGAAGAAAAAAAGGGTAGCTATGTCTATAAAAAAGATATTGCTGGCATTGCTGAAGCGCGCATGGAAGAGATTTTTAAGATGGCCGATGCCGAATTGAAGAAAGTTTCTAAAAATGGTAAACTGCCTGCAGGTATTATTTTGACTGGCGGAGGGGCTAAATTGCCACAAGTTACAGATTTAGCTAAACAAGTCTTTAAATTGCCAGTTTTTTTAGGTTTACCTAATGATAAAACTTTAGCAATCGATAAGCTAAATGATCCAGAATTTACCACGGCTTTGGGCTTGGTGATTTGGGCTTATCGTAATAATGTGATGAGTCGACCAAATTTGTTAAGCAATTTTTCTTCCATTAAGGATACAACTGATAAAATGCGTGGTTGGTTTAAAGCTTTATGGCCTTAATCTTTAAATTTTTCAAATAAATGATCAGAAAAAACATTGAAGAAGTAGTTCCATCGATTGAAACTTTTGCCAATATCAAAGTAGTTGGCGTGGGTGGTTCTGGTGGTTCAGCGGTGAATCGGATGGTTAGCGCCAAGATTAAGGGTGTTGATTTTATTGCGGTTAATACTGATGCCCAAGCCTTACATCACTCGATTGCGCCTACCAAAATTCACATTGGCCGAGCTACGACTAAGGGTTTGGGAGCTGGTATGGATCCTGACTTAGGTGCTAAGTCAGCTGAAGAAAATGAAAACGATATTGTTGAGCACTTAAAAGGTGCTGACATGGTATTTATCACCTGTGGTTTGGGTGGCGGCACGGGCACAGGTGCGGCTCCGATTATTGCCGACATTGCCAAAGACGCTGGTGCTTTGACGGTAGCAGTTGTGACGCGTCCTTTTACCTTTGAGGGTGTGCAGCGTCGAGAAATAGCGGATCGTGGTTTAGATAGATTGATCGACAAAGTTGACACTATCATCACCATCCCTAATGACAGATTATTACAAATTATTGATAAAAAAACTTCTTTGCTAGATGCTTTTGCTATCGTCGATGAAGTTTTAAAACAAGGTGTCCAAGGTATTTCCGAGCTTATTACTGTGCCTGGTTTAGTCAACGTTGACTTTGCTGATGTCAAAGCTATCATGAAACAAGCTGGCTCGGCTTTGATGGGTATCGGCAAAGCCAGTGGTGAAAATAGAGCTCAAGAAGCAGCTCGAGCGGCTATTGACAGTCCTTTATTAGAATTATCGATTAATGGCGCAACTGGTGTCTTGTTTACTATTTCTGGCAGTTCAGATTTATCGATGTTTGAAGTAAACGAGGCTGCTGAAGTGATTACTTCAGCTTGTGATCCAGAAGCAAAAGTTATTTTTGGTGCCGTGATCGATGAAAATCTAGGTGACGAAGTCAAAGTGACAGTGATTGCGACTGGCTTTAAAGATAAGGGTGAAAGAAAAGAAAGACACACAGCCACACAGCCAAGTATTTCTTATCAAGAAACTTTTGTTAAAAAAGCTGAAGAACGTACCATCAAACAAGCCTTTAATAAACCAAAAGAGGATTTTGAAATTCCTAGTCAAGAAGAAGTATCAAAAACTCGTGAAGAAGAAGAGCTAGATATTCCGGCTTTTTTACGTAAAAAATTAAATGACCGCTAATTAATGCATTGTCCGGCTTGTAATCATCAAGAAACTAAAGTAATAGACTCTCGCTTAAGCGGCGGGGGTTTTAATATTCGCAGACGCCGAGAATGTTTGAGGTGTAAAATGCGTTTTTCTACTTTAGAAGCCATAGAAATTTTAGATTTAGTGGTGATCAAACGTGATGGCCGACGAGAAACTTATAATCGAGATAAGATAGTCAAAGGTTTGCGTACTTCTTTGGAAAAGAGATCTTATTTAGAAGAGGGTTTCCAAAAATTAATTTCCGAAATTGAAAGAGAAATTACTAAAGTTTCTAAAGGCGAAATTACCTCTAAGATTTTAGGAGATATTGTGATGAAAAAGTTAAAAACTTTTGATCAAGTAGCTTATATTCGTTATGCTTCTGTTTATCGCTCGTTTAAAGACGCTCAGACTTTTCAGACCGAGCTAAACAGATTATTAAAGAAAACTAAGGCAAAATAGCCATTTGTCAGGGATTTAGTTTTGTGTTAGTTTTAATATATTAATATCAGTAAATTGATGGTCTATATGCCAATGGGTCACGCAGAACAATTTCATCCGCCAGATAGTGCTCAAAATATTATACCAGAGAAGAAAAAATTTGAGTCACCATTAGAAGATCTGGAAACTGCCGAAGAATATTTGACGTGGAAACAAGAAGTGCCCGCGGTGTTTAGAAGTATCGTGGAAAGTGTTATGAAAAATATTGTGCCAGCCGAAACAGTGACTGGCCTTAGGCTCGCCGATCAGTTTTTAAAAGGCTGTGCGGAAAGTTTAGCCATGGGATCTTTGGCAGATATGAGTAGTTATGACGCTCGTGTAACCAAGCTCTTAGCACCACTGGCTCATATTGAAAGCAAAGATGGCTATGTGAATATATTTTCACTACTTGCTAATACTCAATCATCTTGGAAATTAAAAAAAACATTATATGAAACACAGCTACGCACGGCGTTTGAATGGCTTATCAATAAAGATTTAGAGCAGTTAGCCCAAGATAGTTTAAAACAAGCAGAGCATGAGCAAATAACTAATCCAGACCATAGCTCACCTGAACAAACTTTGCCACCACAAAATGAAGAAGTGCGTTCTTCGATGGAGGCTGGCAGTGAAAAAAGTGAGGGAGAACCAACGCCGATATTTTCCATAGCACCTTATTTTGGTGGCTATTATAAACAGCTTGTTTTTAGCCAATTTCAAGCAGAAAATCAACATTGGGCTAAAGAAGAAAATAAATTTGAAAATCCCTTACAGCCAGAGCTAGATCTGACGCGTGCCCGAGTAGAAAGTGGTCTGATACACGGTCGCGCTCCATTAGCTTTGCCTGTGCCTTATGATTGGGCACCTGATCCTGATTCCGTGCTGATCAAGGCACCTAATAATGATTTTACAATATCTCGTAATCAAAACGGCTCATGGTATTTAGTGGTCGAGGCTGATGGCGTTTTTCCTTTTTCCATGACTATCGCCCCCTTGAAACACACTGAAGTAGATAAGCCTTTTGAGATTTTGTCAATGACTGGCGAGCTACCAGACGAGCTGCGACAGGCCCAGTCAGTCGCAAGGTTTTTTCAATAGCTTATGGGAGCGAAAAGAAGCAGACTGTTTTGTGGCTAATACTTTGGCTCTACTGGCTTTGACGGAAATAGAGGCCCAAGCTCGTTTTGTTAGTGGCTATTATGTAAAAGAGGCGGGGCAAAGTGGCAATGCTAATCTGCACGCAAGTTGTGGCCATGCTTGGCTAGAAGTTTGGGATGAATATTCGGAGCGAGCTGTTCGTCTGGATGCCACGCCAAAGGGCGATCCGACTATAAACGAAGAGCAACAAGAGCAAGATTTGGCTGGAGAAACTGGGGAAGGTGATTATGGTGAACATGATGATGAAATTGTTTCAGAAGAGGAACTCAAGAAAAACATCGCTGAGCTCAAGCGAAAGCAGGCTAGTGAGGGCGAACAGACGCGACCAAAAGTGGATCTGGCAGAGCAACGGTTTGCAGATTTGGCCGAGTGTCGACCAGAGCAAGCCCGTGAATTTTTACAAGCCTTAGAACGAGTGCGTAAGATTGCAGATAAGCAAGGTCATCCTATTAGTGATCGTTTGAAAGATGAATGGCGTAAAATCGTAGAGGAGCGTAAAATAGAATCACACGACTATCGTGGTCCAGTGCGCATGGATGAAGGGTCTAGACTAGAGGATCCAGTGCTAGCGGCGATTGATATCAAGTCCAGTGAGTTTAATCCAACTGGCTTTGAAAAAGATACTCGGGTGGAAAAAATAGAGTTGGATTTTGGTGGTATAAATGTATATTTTTCTTTTGATCTTTCTGGCTCTATGGCCGAAGCAGACCTTGCCAGTGGTCGTAGTAAAAAAGATGTTCAGCGCGATGTGGCCTTACTTTTTGTGGATAGTCTGATGCAGGCCGCCGTCATTTCCCGTCGAGAGGGAGGAGAAACAAATCTACTTCCTATCAAGATCATGGCGACAGTCGCCTCGCAAACTGGCGAAACCAAATTGCCCTTGACTGACACTTGGGGTCCGAAAGAGCAGTGGGCCTTGTACTCGTCTTTGACACAAGTCGCTCGTGGAGGCACACCAACACATACGACTTTACAGCTCATTGAAAGAAGTCTAGTCAAAGAATTGGCTGATTTAAAACAAAAAGGCACAGCTTTTGAAAAAATGCCTCTCCACTATACAGCCGAGATTTCTGATGGTGGGTCAGACGATGCTACTGAAACGGAAAATATGCACTATAGCTTGAAAGCGAAAGCTATGGTGATCCGTAGCTACACTATCGGCGGATCATCAGCTAGCGCTGACGCAGCGCCTCCGCTTGAGTCATTTTCGCAATTACCAGAAATTTTAGCAGAAGATATCATCAAACAGTTTAGACGTTTACATCCTCGTAAAGTAAAGATTTAAATGTAAAAATATTAATATATGCCTAATTTTGAACAACCTATCATCATCCCTAAAGGCAAGGTATTTGAACAATACCGAGTCTTGACCCCTGAAGAAGAAACTAAGCTAAAGCTTGATAATACTCCAAAGCTAGAACCAAAACTTCGCAGTGCTAGTTTTGAGCAAAAACAAAACGAATTAATCACAATAGAAAAAGAAACTATCATCAAGTACTTTGGTGAAGAACTTGGTAAAACCATTGAAGTCCCACCATTGCCAGCTGAAATCACCTCTGAACAGCTAGAATTTTGGGAGCAAAATCAATTAGCCTTACATTATAGTCCAGGTGTAGAAATAACTAAAGACAATACTTTTCCAGGTCAAACGAAAAAATTAGATGCAGATATATATAAATGGATAGTTGAAGCTAAAATTAGTCCAGAGGCCGCTAAACTTCCCAAAGGTTGGATACTAATAGATACTAGGGCAAAGCCAAATTATGCTAGTGGAGATCAAATGTATGAGAATGATCTACTTGCTCCAGTACTAGAAAAATTAAGATTAGCTGGATATATTAGTTCTTTTAAACAAACAAGTTCAAGATTTAATATTTCAGCTGATGAATTAAATAAAGCTGAAGTCCAAATAGCTTTAGCTGAAACTCTTAAAATAAAACTAGAACAGCTAGACTTGCCACCAGCCACTCTCTATAATTATCTTGGCAATGCTTTTTATCCCGAGTGGGGTGAGACTAATACTTGGGAGTGGTTTCAAGAAGAATATTCAGGCGGT
>Ga0075911_125_pt1 | contig 20973 bp, 19 predicted proteins | sample RifGroA2_FD_68330 | JGI IMG/M metagenome (GOLD analysis project Ga0075911, IMG submission 68330) | Parcubacteria bacterium GW2011_GWA2_36_10 | reverse complement strand
TGGGTGAGGCCCCATTTTTCGATTTGGGAACGAATTTCGCCAACGTATTTGCGAAATCTTTCTTTGGGCTTGAAGAGATTTCATTTTTAATATCTTGTAAAACATCTTCTCGGCTTAGATCCGGTGCAAAATCGATAAACAACTTAGCAGGATTTTTATCATCAAAATCCGCATAAGCGGCCAAAGCCGATAAAGCGAATATGGCAGGCCCGCTGATTCCCGAGTGAGTAAAAACAAAAGGTCCTTCATATTCATATTTATCCGTGCCGTAACGCAACCTCAATCCGGCTTTCTTAACCGTTACTCCAGCCAAATCCATAGGATCGGCGAGTTTCAAAGCGCTCAAACTCGGTACCAATTTCGTTATTGTGTGACCGAAAGATTGCGCGATTTCATAAGATCCTCCTCCAGCGGCCAAAATCATTTTATTCACAGTAAGCAATTTGCGATCTTGCAGGTCGAGTTCAAAACCATCGCGTACTTTTTTCACACTCAGCACTTCATTCGACATAAGCATTTTAACTTTGTGTTTATCGAAAATTTTCATAAAAACCGAAATAACATCCATACTTTTGTCAGATGCTGGGAAAACCCTCATGTCATCTTCAACTTTTGTGCGGAGCTTGTGATCTAGGAACCATTTTCTGGCTTTTTCAGGAGAAAATTCATACATTGCATATTTAAGAAATTTCGCGCCTCGCGGATATCTTTTCAAAATCTCTTTTATGTCAGTTAATCCTGTGGTCAAATTGCACCTTCCTCCACCCGTTAATAAAACTTTCTGACCAATATCGGAATTTTTATCTATCAAAAAAATATTACCGTGGAGGTCGCTCTCGCAAATTGTCGCGCAAGCCATCATGCCCGCCGCCCCCGCTCCAATTATCGCAATTGTTTTCATGAGTATATGGTAACAAAAAACCGGGAAGAAAAACATCTTACCCGGCTTTGCTAAAAGAGGAAATGCAAACTATTTGCATTTCTTGCAACCTTTCTTCTTCGAAACCTTCTTAACTTTCTTTACTGTCTTCTTTGCTTTCTTAGCAACTTTTTTTGTTTTTTTCTTTGCGGCCATTTTTTTGTTTTTATTAAAGTACAAAAGCCTCTAATCGCAGAATAGGGTGCATTTTAAAATTTAGCAACATATAATTTACTTATGAAGATTTTAATTATCGGAAATTACGGCGCAAAAAACTTCGGAGATGAACTTGTCTTAAAGGCGATTTTGAAAATTTTCGCACATGGGAATTACAACTTCACGGCACTGTCCGCAGACCCGCGTGAGACTGAAAAAATACATGGAATCAGGGCCGAATATTTTTTCCCAGCAGGCTTGCATTCACTCCTGAAATTTTGCTTTTTCAAGACGCTCAAAATATATAAGCAAAGCAATCTTGTGATTTTTGGTGGAGGGACGTTGTTTACCGACGAAGACAAGAAGGCGATTTTCATTTGGACGATGCAAATTCTTCCGGCGATTTTGATGAAGAAAAAAATAATTTGTTTCAGGCAGGGGATAGGCCCAATCAAAAATCCGATTAGCAGATTTTTAATAAAATTCTTGTTTAACAAATTTTCTGAAATAAGTGTGCGCGACAAAAATTCCAAAAAAATCTTAGAATCACTAGGCATCAAAAAAGAAATCAAAGTGGAAAGAGATCCGGTTTTCGAACTTGAAATGCCGAAGTCGCATGGCGAAAAACTGCTGATCGCTTTGAGGAAATGGAAAGGAGTTGACGAGAAATTCATAAGCAAGCTGATAGAATTCTTGAAGTCTGTAAAAATGCCAATAAATCTGTTGGTTTTTGATAAAAGCGGGGGGGACAGAGAAATCGCGGAGCAAATCGCAAAACAAATTGATGTCGAAATTACCGAAGTCGATTTCACAAACTACGAAAAAGTTTTCGCCGAAGGCAAAGCGGGGATTCACATGAGACTCCACGCGAATATAATCTCTTTCATGTGCGGTCTGCCATGCATCGGTTTTTTCAGCAAATCTCCGGGGAAAAAATTCTCCTTTTCCCTGAAGCCGTTGATCCGGCCCCTTTCTGTATTGGCAGGCATTACTCTCGCGATTTTGCTCATCGGTTTTGTTGTCCTTCCCGGTATTAAAGAAAGGATAATGCTTCCTCGTGATGTATGGTTTCGTTATGATGGAGAAGTTCGTTCGCTATCCGGAAATATAGCTCGAACTGAATTAATTATTCGTGGTCTTATAGAACTTGATAGAACCAGGCTTGAGCACGTTCTTGACTGGCCTATTGATTCTTTTGCAATATTTGTAGGACAAAGCGAGGTGCGAGCTAGGATCCCACTTATTGAAGATACCGCCGCCTGCTGCGCTCATCACCAAATCGACTCAGATGCCACGTTAGGTGATGGACCTCAAGCCTATGTTATAGCTAAGAAACGTGAACTTGGCGTACCAGGTAGTATTTTCGCCGACGGACACGAGAGTGGAGAATTTCTACAGAGAATCAGACGGCAATTATTTATGCAGGATGCTTTGAACAAAGCAGGAGTGAAATTGAATGCACTCGCTTATCATGGCGAAGATTTCGCCGATATTGGAGGTTTATTAGCTTTAAGAAAAGTGTTTGCCACAAATTTAATGAATCAACTTCCTACCTTCAAACATCGCGAACCGGTTTTGCCGGAACAAGTAGATGCTTTTTTAAGATAAAAATATGTACAGACCGTCCGACAATGAAATTGGAGGACGGTCCTAAACAAGCGAAGGATTGACGCGTAAAATGTTATTCATTGCAAAAAACAATCAACTGGTTCGCTCCCTATGCCGGAGTCGCAGAAAAACACCAGTTGTTTTTCCTGAAAGAGTTTCCAGTCTTGATCCAAGTCGGAATTTAACAAGAAGCGAGATTGCTATCGCAATATATCAGTATTTACAGAATCGATGATGGATTGACTTGTTAATGTTGGGAGAAATGTTTTAAGCCATTATGCAAACCCACTCTAAATATCCGATAAAGGCAGGACATACATTCGGCCTTCAGACAAATCGAAATCCTTTGGGATAATAATGGTTTGTATTAAGACCATAAACAATAAATCCTAACCTAAAATCTCATGGAAGCGTATTGCGTAAAATGTAAGGCAAAGAAAGAAATGTCTGACGCGAAAGAAGTAAAAATGAAAAATGGACGCAAGGCTATGAAGGGGAAATGCCCCGTTTGTGGCACTGGAATGTATAGGATTCTTGGAAAGTAAAAAGGCCACTCACAAGAAATACCAAAAACGTTAATCGCTAAACTAATAGTGTTTGCGATTTTTGATGTTGCACTTGGATTTGCTGTTTCAAAGAAGTTTCACTTTCCGGAACGACTTGATAATATTGCGCTCGTGATCGCTGATGCCTGTCTGCCGACAGGCAGGCTTCCCGAGCGCTCTGGAGCGGGTGAGCGGAATCGAACCGCCCTCTTCAGCTTGGAAGGCTGACATAATGAGCCACTATACGACACCCGCCTATGCTTCGCTACTGCGGGGCAAACCCGCTATAAAAAATGGTCGGGGTGAGAGGACTCGAACCTCCGACCTCATCGTCCCAAACGACGCGCGCTAGCCAACTGCGCTACACCCCGACAATCTGGTGCCACGGGGCAGAATTGAACTGCCGACACAAGGATTTTCAGTCCTCTGCTCTACCACTGAGCTACCATGGCCTACCTAACAATATTTTACCACTGCTTGTCCCGAGCTTGTCTCGGGAAGCTACCATGGCTTATATAATTAAATTTTCTTTTTTTATTTTACTCCAAGTTTTTACTTCTGCTTCTCTCTGCATCGCTTCGGAACGAGTTTGAAATTCTTCAAAATACACTATTTTAATCGGCGTTCTGTATTTAGTATATTTTGCACCCTCGCCATTATTATGCTTCAATTCCCTATTTTTAATATTAGCACAATAACCAGCATACAGAGTATCATCTTTACAGCGTGCTAAATAAAAATAATAAACTGCCATAATAATTGTATTTTGATGGTGGGCATGGGAGGACTCGAACCTCCGACCCCTACATTATCAGTGTAGTGCTCTAACCAGCTGAGCTACATGCCCCTAATGAACAGAAAGATAATACCAGAAAAAAAGGCTTTTGGCAAGGCTAACTATTTGAAATAAAAGCCAATCTGTGTTGTACTAATACTAGATGCTAGCAAGCTACGAACAATTGAATGATGAAGAATTGGCTGTTTTGACGCAAAAGAGGGATGGTCAAGCATATGAGGAATTGGTCAAAAGATATGAAGCCAAAATGTTTCGTTATGGCCGAAAGTTTTTGCGTAATCAAATAGACATTGAAGATTTAGTACAAGATACTTTTTTAAAAGCTTATGTAAATATAAATAGTTTCGATAAAGATTTAAAATTTTCTCCTTGGCTTTATCGTATCGCACACAATACTTTTATCAATGCTATCAAAAAACAAGAGCATCAACCATTTTTATTTTTTGATCCTGATGCTTTGTTTCCTCATCCGATAGCCCGAGATAAAACTGATAAAATAATTAATGACGAACAAATCAAAGCGACGATTGATAGATGTTTAGCAGAGATTGATGCTAAGTACAGAGAGCCTTTAATTTTATTTTATTTAGAAGAATTGAGCTATCAAGAGATTGGCGATATTTTACAAATCCCAGTCTCGACAGTAGGAGTGAAAATCAAGCGCGCCAAAGATAAAATGGCTATTATTTTGAAAGCACAAAATTATGAATATTAAAGAAATCAAAGATTCAATTTGGGAAAAATTGCATGATAAAATTCAGCAACAAAAGCCTGAAGTTAGAGATAAAAAATATTTTATTTTACAAAATATTTTATCGATGGCCGGTGGCTTGGTATTTTTATTGATAATTTTATTTTTGTTTAGTTTTATTTTATTTTTTATTAGCCGTAATAATTTATTATTTTTTGGCCATTTTGGTTTGAGAGGTTGGCAGTCTTTATTTTTTGCTTTTCCTTGGTGGCTCTTGATTGTAGCTTTAATTTTCATTTTTCTTCTAGAATTCATTTTTAAAAAATATCAGATTATATATCGCAGACCATTAGTATATTCTCTAGGGATATTTTTGGCACTCACTTTTATTTTTGGCACTATCATCGCACGTACTTCTTGGCATGATAGTTTACTAGAGCAAGCCAGAGCTAGACACTTGCCAGTTTTAGGGGGCATGTATCGTAATTTTGAAGAGCCGGCTAATTTACACATTGGTCAACTAAAAGAACAAACAGAAACTATTTGGGCGATCCAATCTCGTACGGGTGAAATTCAGTTTGTCGTCATATCACCAAAGACAAAATTTCCTCAAGGTAATATTTTTGCGCTAGATGATTTATTATTAGTCGCTGGGCCAAGTGATGATGGTCAGATAGAGGCTTGGGGTGTGATGCCTTTTCAGCCACGTCAATTTGACCGGGGTTTTGGTAAACTAAGGCCAATGATGAAATAATATTTTTTTATAGCTGTATTAATAATTAGACCAAGATAAATAAGCGCTTATTTATTTGGCAAGCTAATTATTAATTTAAAAACAAAATATGAAGAAAGAATTAGGCTATTTAGTTTTAGGTGGAGTTTTGGCTAGTGTGTTAACCGGAGGTTTGGTTTATGCACAAACTTCTACTGCTAGCAAAACTACAGATCCAAGCTTAGCTCCATGCCACCAAGGACGCGGTGGTGAGGGCATCTTTGGCAAGATGGACAAAGATCAAATGCTCAAAAATCAGGCCGAAATGTTAGGCATGACCCAAGAAGAATTACAAACCGCAATAGATTCTGGTCAACGCTTTGATCAAATCGCGGAGAGTAAAGGTATCACTCAAGAGCAAATGCAGGAAAAAATGCAGACACAAATGAAAGCACATTTGAGTGAATTAGTCGCTGTTGGCACTATTACACAAGCTCAAATGGATGAGCATTTAGAACGCATGGCCAATAAGCCAGAAGCTAAGGGTTTTGGCATGATGCATGGTCAAAAATTTGGTACAAAAAAGTAAAACCTTTTATTTAAGCATTTCTCAATAAAAAATCCCCTAGCGGGGATTTTTTATTATTTTTAATATTTCTTGTTCGATGTATTGACTATCTATTTTATATTTATGCCAGAGTTCGCTTGGTTTTCCAGACTCACCAAAAGTATCTTGGACACCGATGAGTTTCACCGGCACCGAATAGCTACTTACTACTTGCTCTAAGATGGCTGATCCTAGGCCACCGGCGATTTGGTGCTCTTCTAAAGTAATTAATTTTTTAGTTTTTTGCAAAGATTTTAAGATAGTATTTTTATCTAGTGGTTTGATAGTGTGGCAGTTAATAATTTCTACACTGATATTTTGTTTTTTTAGGTTTTCAGCAGCCTTAATAGCTTCATGCAAAATTGGCCCACAGCCAACTAAAGTCAAATTTTTTCCTGCTTGTAAAATATTAGCTTTGCCGATTTGAAAAGGGGTTTTGCTATCTGTAATTTGCGGTGAAGTTTGGCGATGAAGTCTTAGATAAACTGGATTTTTAATTTTAGCGATAGCTATTACTGCTTTTTTTGTTTCTTCATAATCTAGCGGCGAGATGACTAGCAAGTTTGGTAGCACGCGAGTGATAGCGATATCTTCTAAAGCTTGATGCGAAGCACCATCTTCACCGACAGATAAGCCAGCGTGAGTAGAAACTATTTTGACATTGCTTTCAGAGTAGCAGATAGAAACTCTTAGCTGATCCCAGTTACGTCCGGGAGAAAATACGGCAAACGAGGAAGCAAAAACTGTTTTTCCGCTCAAAGACAAACCAGCTGCCACGCCTAACATATTTTGTTCAGCCACGCCAACTTCAAAAAAACGTTCAGGATATTTTTTGGCAAACTTTTGGACGCGAGTGCTTTCGGCTAAATCAGCCGAGACAACGACGATATTTTTATTGGTTTTTGCCAAAGCGAATATTGCCTCTCCATAAGCATCGCGAGTAGATTTGTTTTCTTTATTAAACATACTTTTTCAATTCTATTAAAGCCTTTTCTGCCTCTTGCTGATTCGGTGCTTTTCCGTGCCAGTCAAAATTATTTTCCATAAAAGATACGCCTTTACCCAAAATAGTTTTGGCTAAGATTGCCACTGGTTTATTACTAGTCTTGGCTTTAGTCAAAGTATTAATAATGTCTTTCATATTATGACCATCGCAAGTAAGTACTTGCCAGCCAAAGCTTTGGTATTTAGCTTTTAAGTCGCCTAAAGGCATGATGTTTTTGGTGTAGCCATCTATTTGAATGCCGTTGACATCAACAATGTTTATTAAATTATTGAGCTTGTATTTATTAGCGAGCATGATGGCTTCCCAAGTCTGACCTTCGTTATGCTCACCGTCAGAAGTAAGAGCAAAAACCTGATAGTTTTGTTTGTTTAACTTTGCGCCCAGAGCCAAGCCACAGGCAATCGACAAGCCTTGTCCTAATGGTCCACTGGAGTTCTCGATGCCGGCTAGACTGTGTTGATGTGGATGACCCTGTAATGGACTATTGATTTGTCGGAATTTTTTTAATAAGTGTAGAGAGAAATAGCCACGTTCGGCAAGCGTTGCGTAAAGCACAGGACAAATATGGCCGTTAGACAAAATGACACGATCACGCTCTGTCCAATGTGGTAGCTCATGATTATGCTTTAAGATTTTAAAATACAAAGCTGTAAAAATATCAGCCATACCTAAAGAGCCACCCGGGTGTCCGGAGCCAGCGTGAGCTGTCATGCGAATTATGTCTTGGCGAATTAAATTCGCAATATTTTTTAATTCAACTAGAGAGTAATCCTTCATGCTTCTATTTTAACATTTTTTTGATAATAAAAAAACAGTAGCTCCTCCGCCGTAGGCGGAGGAGCTAAAGAAATTTTGAAATAATTGTTTCAGTACCCCCTCTCGGTCTCCCTAAATTAGGGGGAGATGTCCGTTAGGACAGCGGGGGTATTTTTTTATACTGCCAAAAAATAATTAAACTCAAAATAAAAATTAAAGTTGAGCTCAAAGCGGATAGCATGCAGTAAATGCAAATATATTTGATTACCACTAATTGTAAATAAATTAAATAAAGAGAAAATAAAAAGCCAAAGCTAGGCACAAAGGCTAAGATATTAGCAAAAATATTTTTATTAGTTTGCAAGTAAGCCAAGGCACTAAATAAAATAAATAAATAATAAGCTACACCAAAGATGGCGAGCGGAACGCCGAACATGGTAGCATAAGAGCTTTTTAAGACTTCTTGGCAGCCAGACCAAAGCGAGCAATTTATATTACCGACATAATATTTGATAGTCAAAAAAATTGCATCACCCAAACCAAGTAAGGCTAAAACTAAAATAGCCAAGAGTAAGTATTTATTTATTTTGATCGGCAAAAATTGCATTTTTGAATTCGTTATAGCTACTTGGATTAGTTATTTTTTGGCCGTTGACGAAGAAAGTTGGTGTGGAGTTTAGATTATTACTTTCTGCCGAGATTCTATCTTTGCTTACTTTGTCTTTGACAGCTGTACTATCCATATCAGTCTTAAATTTTTCTAGATCTAAATTTAATTCTTGAGCATAGCTAATAAATTTTTCTTGAGGTTTTTCTTCAGCTGACCAATCAGCTTGGCGACTAAATAAAATATCGGCCATTTCCCAAAATTTACCTTGGGAGTTAGCGGCGCCAGCAGCATAGGCAGCGTTGTTAGCATTGGCATGAATCTCTGATAAAGGAAAATTACGAAAAACAATTTTTAAATCATTGGGAAATTCTTCGTTTAATTTTTTGACTAGTGGCTGATAAGTAGCGCAAGCTGGGCATTGAAAGTCACTGTATTCTAACAGAGTGTATTTAGCAGTTTCATTGCCCTTGATAATATCATCGGCATTAATATCTAAATTAATAATTTGTGGTTTAGTGCTTGGCGTCGCTAAATTGACAATCATCCAGACAAATAAAACTAAAATTACTAAACTAATTCCCCAGAAAATAAAGCCATTATTTTTTTGCATAATTTTATATCACTATTTAGTTATGATTTTCTTATATCATAGCAAGATTAAAAATTCTAGTAAAGACAAAACCACTCCGTTAGGAGAGGTTTTTAGGGGAAAGTTTTATTTTAATAAAGCGTCGATTTGAGCTTTGACTTGTTCATACGGTAAAGCACCATTGATCGGGATTTTTTGGTCTTCAAAAACGATAACTGAATATGGAGTACCACGTCCACCAGCTTTGACAGCTTGATCAGCTTGGTCTTGGACTTTGCTGGTCATTGTACCACCATTATAACATTCTTGGAATTTAGTAGCACTGACACCAAAAGTGGCCGCTACTTCACCTAGCTTATCCATAGTGATAGTTTTATCTTCGACTAGTTTATCTAAGAATGGCCAGAATTTATCATTACCGCCTAGAGAGCCGACACATTCAGTAGCTTCTGCTTTTTTGAAGGCATTTGGGTGTAAAGAGGTCAAAGGAAAATGTCTATAAACCCAGTTGATCTTGCCTTTGTATTCTTCACTAAGTTTTTTCATGGTCTCATGAAATTTGACGCAATAAGGACAATCAATGTCAGAGAATTCGACGATGCTTAAGTCAGCTTTTTTATCGCCACGCATCCAATCATCTTTGTTGACGTCTTTTAATTCAATGACAGTTGGTGCAGCGGCATTGTTATTATTTGCAGCAGCAGCATTATCGTCATTATTATTATTTTTTGCAAAGGCAAAGTCTCCACCCTTTAAGACAAAACCTAACATAATAAAAAATCCGATTACAAACATAATCGCTAAACCACTTAGTAAGCCAACTTTGAAGGCTGACTTGGAGCTAAGATTTTCAAAGAAATTCTTTTTTTCGTCCATATATTTTTGTTTAAATTAATTATTTAATATTTTTATTTGAGTCCGTATTCCCTCCGTTGGAGGGAATAGCTATGCCTATATTACACTTATTGGAGTATAATATTATAGCTTTTAAAGTTTGTTTATTATAGCAAATTAACGGGACAGCTGTCCATTTTTTATCTGCCAGCCTTCAGCCTGGAGTTTTTTGGTTTTAACTTTTGATCCCCAAGCATAGCCACCAAGCTTTAAACCACTCGCTACCACCCGATGGCAAGGGATATTTTTCGGATCGGGATTATGATGCATGATATTGCCGACTGCTCGGCAAGCTCGTGGCGAGCCAGCCTTGATCGCTACTTCTTGATAGCTTAAAGTCTCACCAAAAGGTATTTGGCTAACTATACTATGTACTTTCGTGGTAAAATCTCTTATTTTTTTCATAAAAATTTAGATAAGTTCAACTTGACGCTTGTTTTATTTTACTATACTTTTTATCCTCAGAGAAATAGTAGTATTGACCCCGTTAGATAAATTTATCTAACGGGGTTGACAAAAATTAGTATATATGCTATTATTCTCTATTAATATGAAATATATGAAGCAACATTTAATGAAAATTAAAGATAGCGGAAAATCTATATTTGAGCTAATTCTAGCTAAAAGTTGGTTTAAAAATAGCGTCAGTTTAGTGATATTATTGAGTATTGTCTTTATTTTTGACTTCCCTCAAGCGGTGTTTTCTCAAGAACAGGTCAAAAATCAGGCTATAAATAGTGAAATTAGTGGTCCAGTTTTACCTACAGTTAGCGAACGTCAGGCTAAAAGCACCATGGATATTATCGTTACTTCTTATAATAGTTTGCCTGGTCAGACCGATAGTACTCCTGATATTACTGCTTTCGGCACCAAAACTCGTGATGGTATCGTGGCGACTAACTTTTTGCCTAAAGGTACTTTGGTTCGTTTTCCTGAAAAGTTTGGTGATAAGGTTTTCGTAGTTGAGGATAGGATGAATTCCCGTTACTATTATCGTATGGATATTTGGATGGCCGATAAGCAAGAGGCTATTCAATTTGGTGTGAGATATTTAAAAATGGAGATTTTGTAAAATAAACTTTATATCTTCTGCCGCCCCCGCATTGCGGGGGCGGCATGCCAGTTACTTTTTCCTTAGAATAATATATGTTATTATTTTGAGGAAAGAGAGGTTCATTGAGAGGGCTTTTGCCGATGGGGCAAAGCAATTTTGTTCAGAGGAGGATTGATTCATGTCGCAGCAGCAGGAAGACATTGACCGTGAACCGGACGCCGATTTGACCTGAGCAATCAGTCACGCTACGGGTGGTCGGAGCTGCAAGCTCTGACCACCCGCCATTATCTTCAAGGAGGAGACGATGTTCAAGAACAGGCTGAAGTGGCGACACTGTCGTGCCATCGCTTTTGTGCTGCTGGTGCTTGTGGCTTTGTTAAAGCCTTCATTCACTGGTATTGTGGCGGCTATTGTCATTTTGGCCTTGATGCTGAAATGGCTGCTTGCCCACCTGAAAAAGCGATTGGGGCTCTGATGCAAATTAGGGCCTTTTTTCTTAGATTTTCGCCTGATTTTATAGGGCTTAAAAGGGTTTGACAAGCTGAAAGATTTAGTATATAATACGCACGAGCTTAAAAAGCTAAAAAAATATGATAAACGGACAATTAAAAAACACTAAAAGCTAAGGTTTAAAAGTCAAATTAAATGCGCTTTTTAAACCGCACGATAAGCGGTTTTTTGTCCCCTTGAAAAAGAATTAAATAGATAGTTGGTAGCAAGCAGTTTTTAATAGTTGGCCTTACGGCAACCTTTAAAAAACTGCTTAGTGCCAATTATAGGCCCTGAACTTTTACAAATGAATAGTTTGTTTTAAACATACGAATGTTTAAGAGCATCTTAAAAATAATAATTTCAAAATTTTTGCTAATTATGAGAAGAATATTTAGACACTAAAAATTTATAGAATTTTTGGTGGTTACTAATAAGGGTATATGGTGGATGCCTTGACACCAAAAGGCGATGAAGGACGTAGCAATCTGCGATAAGCTTCGGGGAGGTGATAAGCAACCTGTGAGCCGGAGATTTCCGAATGGGGAAACCCTTCCGTATGAAGTACGGAAACCATCAAGTGAATACATAGCTTGATTGGAGACAACCTGGGGAATTGAAACATCTTAGTACCCAGAGGAATAGAAAGAATTAATATACTTATTAGCTAATAGCGTATGGCATTTTGTCCCGCGACGCGGGACAAAATTTACTATCTGCTATAAGCTAATAGGTATCTCGATTCCCTGAGTAGTGGCGAGCGAAAAGGGAAGAGCCTAAACTTTAGATAAGATAACTTATTTTGAGATTTTGAGACTTCGGTTTTAAAGTTAAAGAGATAAGGAAATGCCTACAAGGCTAACGCTGTCTAAAGCGTTGTAAGAGGCTATCGTTTGGAAACTTGTAGATTCCGAGCAGTCATTATTGTTTATTTAGTAGAACAGTTTGGAAAAGCTGACCAAAGACGGTGAAAGTCCGGTATACGAAAAGTAAATATAAGCTGTCGATAGTTTTCTTGAGTACCACGAGACCGGAGAAATCTTGTGGGAATCCAGCGTCACTATGCGCTAAGGCTAAATACTTTTGGTGATCGATAGTGAACTAGTACCGTGAGGGAAAGGTGAAAAGCACCCCGAGAGGGGGATGAAATAGTATCTGAAACCATATACTTACAAGGAATCGAAGCTCTATGTCCGCTTTCGGGCGGAAATGAGTGACGGTGTGCCTATTGAAGAATGAGCCAACGAGTTAGTTGCATGTAGCTTATTTAACTCCTTCGGGAGGTAGGTAAAGTGAAAGCGAGGATTAATAGTCCGTAACAAACTTTATACTTGTTCCCGCGAAGGCGGGAGCCTAGTTTCCTATTTCAGGGATCAGGTATAAAATTTGTAGGCTGTATGCACTAGACCCGAAACCGAGTGAGCTTGCCATGACCAGGGTGAAGCGACCGTAACAAGTCGTGGAGGCCCGAACCCACTAGCCGTGTAACACTAGGGGATGAGTTGTGGTAAGAGGAGAAATTCCAATCGAACTCGGCAATAGCTGGTTCTCCTCGAAATAGTTTTAGGACTAGCCTTTTGAGTTAAGTTTTGGTGGTAGAGCACTGGATGGAGTAGGGTGGCATTGCGTCCATACCTGCTTCAATCAAACTCCGAATGCCATTACGGATTTCAAAGGAGTCAGACCATGGGGGCTAAGCTTCATTGGTCAAAAGGGAAACAGCCCAGATCTCCATCTAAGGTCCCAAAGTCTAGGTTAAGTGTAAAAGGTGGTAAAGTGACTTATACAACTAGGAGGTTGGCTTAGAAGCAGCCATCCTTTAAAGATAGCGTAATAGCTCACTAGTCAAGTTACTTCGCGCCGATAATTTAACGGGGCTCAAACCTAGCACCGAAGATGAGAACTTCTGTCTTTATTGACAGGATTGGTAGAGGAGCGTTCTATACTGCGTTGAAGCGATACCGTGAGGAGTCGTGGAGTGTATAGAAGTGAGAATGTTGGCATGAGTAGCAAAAATTCAGGTGAGAATCCTGAACACCGCAAACCCAAGGTTTCCTGGGCAACGAGAATCAACCCAGGGTTAGGCAATCCTAAGGCGAGGCCGAAAGGCGTAGTCGATGGAAGAGCAGGTTAATATTCCTGCCCTACTGCTATTTTTCGATGAGGGGACGCAGGGTGAATTTTTTCACGTTATTTGGTTATGAACGTTGTCTGTGAGTAGTGTGTTTTCTAGGAAAATCCGGAAGACATTAAGCGCCAAAGCAGCCAGAAGATTGAGACTTCGGTCAAAGTCAACGAAAATTAAAGCACTGCCAAGAAAAACCTCTAGAGCTAAGATAGTAGTATCTGTACCGCAAACCAACACAGGTGGGTGAGGAGAGTATCCTCAGGTGTACGAGAGAAACTTCGCTAAGGAACTCGGCAAAACAGCGGCCGTAACTTCGGGATAAGGCCTGCCCTGCTTTTGCAGGGCCGCAGCGAAAGACTCCAAGCGACTGTTTACCAAAAACTTAGGTCCCTGCTAAAGCGCAAGCTGATGTATAGGGGCTGATGCCTGGCCAGTGTCCGAACGTTAAGGGGAGAGGTTCACGCCTTGAACTGAAGCGCGGATGAACGCCGGCCGTAACTATAACGGTCCTAAGGTAGCGAAATTCCTTGACGGGTGAGTTCCGTCCTGCACGAATGGCATAACGACTTGGAGACTGTCTCAGCGAAGTACTCGGCGAAATTGCAAGATGAGTAAAGATGCTCATTGCCCGTAACTAGACGAAAAGACCCCGTGAAGCTTTACTACACTTTGGTATTGATTTAAGGCTATATTTGTTCAGGATAGGTGGGAGACTTTGAAGCTCTGACGTAAGTTAGAGTGGAGTCAACCTTGAGATACCACCCTGATATAATTTTAAATCTAACTTAACTCCATGAATCTGGAGAAAGGACAGTATCTGACAGGTAGTTTAACTGGGGCGGTTGCCTCCCAAAATGTAACGGAGGCGTTTACAAAGGTTGGCTAGCTCCTGATGGAAATAGGAGTGGTCGTGCAAACGCATAAGCCAGCTTTACTGCAAGAGCTACAACTCGAGCAGTTGCGAAAGCAGAAGTTAGTGATCCGACCCTGGGGGTGAAGAAGCTCCCAAGGGTTAGGCTGTTCGCCTATTAAAGCGGTACGCGAGCTGGGTTCAGAACGTCGTGAGACAGTTCGGTCTCCTATCTGTTATGGGCGTCGAATTTTGAAGGGTCTCCTTTCTAGTACGAGAGGACCGAAAGGAACGAACCTCTAGTGTACCAGTTGTTTTACCAAAAGCATTGCTGGGTAGCTACGTTCGGTTAAGATAAGTGCTGAAAGCATATAAGCACGAAGCTGTCCCTAAGATTAGAATTCATTATAGATTCCTAGTAGACGACTAGGTTGATAGGCTATATGTGTAATTGCAGTAATGCATTTAGCAGAGTAGTACTAATAAATCGAAGTAACCACTAAAAATTTTGTAAATTTTTATTATTCCGCCTTTGGCGGATGTTCTTAAACATTCATAAAACAAATGATCAGAGTCATTTTGATTTTTGTTGGTTTGATTTTATTATTAGGAGCTGTCATGTTATTGACGCCTATAAGTCAAATCTTCTAGAAAATAAAAGGCACTGGTATTAAATAATTTTTCTAAGGACGATAGAGTTCTGGTGGTTCTACTTTAAGAGGTCACACCTGATCCCATTTCGAACTCAGTAGTTAAGCTCTTTTAGGCCGATGGTAGTAAGCCCTGAGGTTTGCGAGAGTAGGTCATCGCCAGAACCCTGTCGTTCTTGAAAAGCTAAAATTATTTGGTGCTAGTGTTTTTTTATTTGTTGACATTTTCATTACTTTCAGGTAAAAATAAGCTGATTGAAGAAGCAACAATGTTTTGCAAAAAAGGAGGGCTTCATCATGAGCTCTTTGAAATATTATTTTAAACTGGTCACCTTTCAACATATGTTGATGGCTGGTTTGTCCACTTGGGTGACGGCTATATTGTCTGGTGGAGACGATTGGTCAGCTAATACCAAGCTATTTGCGAGCGGTGTTATGGCACTTGGTATTATGGGAGCTAGTCTGTACCACTTTGGTGCAGCTCACTACATGTATGCTCGCAAGAGCGAACAATTTGCTAACACTGATCAGAATACTGTGGCCAAGTTGATTATCTTGGGACTTATTTGTATATCGATAGCAATCGTTGCTAGCCTGGTATATCTTAATTCAGCTTGTCAGTTGATTGTCCTAATAGACTCCTTGATTATTATTTTGTATTCGCGAGTCTTGTCTCGCTATTGGTGGACAAAAAATCCACTAATTGCTTTTGTCTGCACCTCACCAATCTTGTTAGGTTGGTTTACTGGCCAGCGTTTACATCCATATGTGCCTCATGTGATATTTGCAGTCTTTTTTGCTTTTCTTACTCGTGAGATTGTCAAGGACGTGCAAGACAGAATAGCTAACCATGGCTTGCGTTTGACCTTGCCACTTTGGTTGGGGGTGGCTAAAGCCAGAACCATCGCCGGTATCACCATGGTTATCGCTGTCATTTTTTTGTTGATTCTTTATCTGAACATAAGAGTTATGACTTGGCCAGCGATATCACTGTGTTCCCTTGCTTTATTGCCATATTCATTAGCGCTGTATTCCTTGTTGTTTAATAAGCAAGGAGGACACGAGAAGAAGGAATCTGCGTATATTATCAAGGGAACCGCTTGCTTATTGGTTTTGTTTCTATCTTTTGTTCTTTGATTGTTATCCAAATTGATATTGGAGCGCTTGCCTCGGGGCGAGCGCTTTTCTTTTTAGCTAGCTTTTGTTAAGATAAGCATATAAAAATATGCGTAAGATTATAGATTTACATCTTCATTCTAAATACTCTCGAGCGACATCGAAGTTTTTTGATTTAGCTGAAATAGCCAAATGGTCAAAAATAAAAGGCGTCGATATTGTGGCTTGCCCGGATTTTACGCATCCTAGATGGTTTCAAGAAATAAAAAGTAATTTACAAGAAACAGAAAGTAATTCTGGTTTATTTTATTTAAAAAATGATGCTAGTGGCGTTAAATTTTTATTAGCCACTGAAGTAGCCTGTATTTATCGGCAAAATGATAAAACTAGACGTGTGCATTTATCTATTTTGATGCCATCGCTTGCAAGCGTAGAAAAATTTAATCAAGCTTTGACTGATAGAGGAGCAAAACTCGCTTCTGATGGCCGACCGATTTTAGGTATGTCCGCCAAGCAAGTCTTAGAGATTATGTTGAGTGTTGATGAAAATGCCATGATGATACCCGCTCATATCTGGACGCCATGGTTTGCTTTGTTTGGTTCTAAATCTGGTTTTGACACGCTAGAAGAATGTTTTGAAGACTTAAGTCCTTATATCACAGCCTTAGAAACCGGCCTTTCTTCTGATCCCTTGATGAATTGGCATTGGTCAGAGCTAGACAAATATACTCTAGTTTCTAATTCTGATGCTCACTCTGGACCAAACATTGGCCGTGAAGCCAATGTGATGGATTTAGAGGGAGAAACTTATCAAGAGATAGTAAATATTATTAAAAATAAAGATAAAAAGAAATTTTTATATACCATCGAGTTTTTTCCCGAAAATGGTATGTACCATTGGGATGGACACAGAGATTGTGCTTTTAGCTGCAGCCCAGACTTGAGTCATAAATATCAAAATATTTGTCCAAAATGTCATAAGACCTTGACTTTGGGAGTAGAATATCAAGTAAAAAAGCTAGCTGATCGAAAAACTGCCACCGCAGAGCGGGGTCCCGCCAAAGGCGGGAAAGAAATAGATAAAAATAAGCATATTCCATACAAAAGCATTGTGCCCTTACCGGAGATTATTGCTGATTATTTGCAAGTAAATAAGAGTAGTAAAAAAGTGCAAACTTTATTTTTTGAGATAATTTCTAAAAGTAAAAACGAATTTGAAGTGTTATTAGATTTAGATTTAAATTCTTTAAATAAAATAATGCCAGAGAATTTGGCCAATGGCATTATTAAAGTAAGATCGGGAGAAATAAAATTAAGTCCTGGCTTTGATGGTCAATATGGTAAAACAGAAATTTTTTCTCCCCAAGAGAAGTATGCGACTCAAAAGCTATTCTAAATTAGAAAAAGCAGAATTATTTTAAAAACGCGCTGTTGCGCTGAAAGCGTAAAATAATTCTGCTTTTTTCTTTTTATGACAATAAAAAATTCCTTTGCCTGCCGGCATGCGCCGGATTAAGTAAAGGAATTTTTATATTTTTGTTTTAAAAGAATTACTATTTCTTTTTCTTAGTAGCTTTTCTTTTTTTAGTAGTAGCTTTCTTTTTAGTAACTCTCTTTACTACTTTCTTTTTTGCTGCTTTTTTCTTTGCTGCCATGTTCATTTCACCCCCTTTCAAAATTTTATTGTTTATTTTATATTTTTATTTTCCCCTTATTTTATTTGAAAAAATAAGGTTATTCGACTTGAATGTTAGTGCTAAAAACTGTGTTAGCGATTGTAGCAATCAGTTTGCCAGTTAAATCAGTAGCATAGAGTAGGCCGATGATGATCAAGAAAATACCAATTAGTTTGTAGCCCAATCTAGTTCCACCGCTTAAATATTTTTCCGCTGTTGCTAATCGGCCAAAATTATTTAAGAGCCATTCAGATTTCCAAGTAATTAAGAAACCAACGCCAGCTATCAATATTCCCAAAATAAATTTTCCGAAAGTCATAATAATTATTTTCTGAAAAATACTTTTCTTTTAGCTATAAAAATTATAACACATTTTTTTAAAAAAGAAAATACTTTTTGTAAAAATTTCTGCAGAAATATTTTTCTTAACTTAATTTTACAATTATTTTTATTTTTATGCAAGTGTTTTATATAAAAGTATTTTATTATTATAATTTTATTTTTTTAAATAAAAAAATCGCCTCTAGGCGAATTAATTTAGTATCTTTATCTTTTGTGCTGGTAGACGGCAAAGGATTCGAACCTTTGACCCCCTCGGTGTAAACGAGGTGCTCTAACCAGCTGAGCTAGCCGTCCTTGGGATTAAGTTTGTCCTTCGATTCGCTTTGCTCACTCAGGACATTCGACCGTTTTTTATATAAACAAAAGTGGTCGAAGACCATGAGCGAAATTCTGCGAAGCAGAATGTAGTCGAATGGTGGACTGTACAGGAGTCGAACCTGCGACCTCCTGCGTGCAAAGCAGGCGCTCTAGCCAACTGAGCTAACAGCCCTTAAAAAAATAAGGTGGTGTCGAAGGCGGGACTTGAACCCGCACACCCTTTCGGGCACAGACACCTCAAGCCTGCGTGTATACCAATTTCACCACTTCGACTTGATTGGCAAGATTTTTATAACTTAACTTCTTTAAGTCTTTCTCTACTGGTACGCAAATAGTTTAATTTAGCACGTCGTACTTTGGCCATACGCATGACTTCTATTTTAGCAATGACTGGTGAATGTAAAGGATAGATCTTTTCGACACTGATACCATCAGACATCTTGCGGACACAAATAGTAGCGCCGATTTCTTTACCGTGTTTATGAGCAATCACAATACCTTCAAAGATCTGAATTCTTTCTTTTTCTACGCCTTTGGCATTTTTTTCTTTGATTTTTTCGTGAACCTTAACAGTCATACCAGGCTTAATGTCTAGATTCATTTCCGTTGTTTTTTCGTCGGCCATATGTTTAGCGTATTTACTAAATAAAGTGATTAAATAATACTCGTCTATTTTAGACTAAAACAGGACTTTTGTCAATGCTTAAAACTTCAATTTTTCGCTTAAAATTTGGCTAATTTTAGCCACTGTTTCTGCTAATTGGCCATCTATATTGGTGATTTGGTAGTCAAAAATAGTATTTTGGGCCATTTCCGCTTGAGCTGCTTGCCAGCGCCTGTCTTTGATTTCTTGGTTAATTGGGCGAGCGTCGATGCGATGTTTTAAGATGGCTAGACTATCTGGTTGGATGAAAAAGCTTAGACTGGCTGGAAATTGTTGTTTGATATTTTTAGCCCCTTGGACATCGATGTTTAATAAAACTGGGGATTGTTCCAAAATGTTTAATAATTCTTCTTTGCCAGTACCATAAAACTCACCATAAACTTCGGCCCATTCGATCAGTTTATTGTTTTTAATCAAGTCTTTAAACTCGTCTTTTGTGATGTGATGGATGAGCTTGTCTTCTTGTGACCAAGTCCTGGCTTCACGTGTCGTATAAGTGACAGCTGATTTGAGGGCAGGAAATAGTTTAAAAATTTCTTTAGCCACTGTAGTTTTACCAACCGCTGATGGCCCGGTGATAATAACTAAATTTTTCATTATTTTATGGTATTTAAAAAATCTTTTAAAATAGTTGGCAAAGCGGAGTCATATTTTTGACGAGTATTTTCTAGATCATTAAATTCTAGATAAGCGGCGTGCAAAAATATTCTTAAATTTTCAATAGTTTTTTTCTTTTTACGTAGATCTTTGGTGCGATAGAGACTGTCGCCGACTATCGAATGGCCAATACTATATAGATGAGTACGGATCTGATGAGTACGACCAGTTTTGATTTGCAATCTTAATAAAGTATAGTTACGATATTTTTTTTCTACTTTGTATAGCGTGACAGCAGTTTTACTTTCTTCGGCCATTTTATTGGCTTTCATTAAGCCCGTGTCTTTGTCTCTTTCTATTGGCGTATTTATTTCACCACTATCAGCGCGCATGGCACCATGGACCAAAGCAAGATATTCTTTTTTGACGCTGCGATCTTGGAATTGTTTTTTGATAGCATCAAAAGCATCGTTATTTAAAGCCACTACCATTAAGCCCGAGACATCTTTGTCTAGACGGTGGACGATGCCAGGACGCATCGGTTCGTCGCCAACTTTTTTGACTTGTGGAAAAGTTTCGCGGAGCCAATCAGCCAAAGTATTGGTTTCATTTCTATCGGTCGGATGGACTAGTAGACCAGCTGGTTTTTCTAAAATCAAATAATCTTTAGTTTCAACCAGTATTTTGGGAGCGATTAGTTTTTTTTCTACTCTTTTTTCCGGGGCGTTTTTCAAAAGCGTGATCACATCTTGATTTTTTAGCCAATGATGGACAGTGGCTATTTCGTCATTGACTAAGACTAGTTCACTCAAAATCATCTTTTTGAGTTGACTACGAGTCAAATGAGGCAATTCTAAGCTCAAAAACTTATCTAAACGCTCTTTATTATCTTGCTTATATGTTATTTTCATAGGGTAAATCTAACAGAAAAACAGCCTAATTACAAGCTGCTATTTGGTGTGTTTATTGTACCAAGCTCGAACCTATTTTCAAAACAAATGATGTCGCACGCGCGGAGCGCGTGGTGAAGCGAAACTAAATCGTACGCTCGGAGAAACGCCCCGCCACCGCCTCGCAGAGCCTCGGCGGACACCAAAAAGAAAAAATGTTCCTTGCATTTCGGATTTGCGCGCGCCCGATTTTTTCTGAAAAAGGAAAGGACATTTTTCTTTTTGGTGTTCTGCCCTCCAAGTATTCGGG
>Ga0075911_102_pt1 | contig 27057 bp, 25 predicted proteins | sample RifGroA2_FD_68330 | JGI IMG/M metagenome (GOLD analysis project Ga0075911, IMG submission 68330) | Parcubacteria bacterium GW2011_GWA2_36_10 | reverse complement strand
AATAACAAAAAATATTTGATTACCGCTGTACCGGAACCAAATAAATTACCATGGAAAAAATTGGGCGTGGATGTCGTTTTAGAGTGTACTGGTAGATTTGTGAGCAGTGATTTAGCTGCACTACACTTAAAAGCTGGCGCTAAAAAAGTAATTATTTCTGCTCCAGCCAAATCCGCCTCTGGAGGAAAAGGTGCAGAAACACCGACTTTTTTGATCGGTGTTAATAATAAGGCTTATAAAAATCAAACAGTAGTATCTAATGCTTCTTGCACAACTAATTGTATCGCACCAGTAGCTCATGTTTTATCCAAAACTTTTGGCATTCAAAAAGCCATGATGACTACTATTCACTCCTATACTGCTGATCAGACTTTAGTCGATGGTCCACACAAAGATTTACGTCGTGGTCGCACCGCTGGACAAAATATCATCCCGACTTCTACCGGAGCAGCTTCAGCTTTAGGGCAAGTGATGCCAGAACTAAAAGGTTTGTTTGATGGTTTAGCTATTCGTGTACCGACACCAATTGTCTCTTTGTCGGACTTTACTTTTTTATTAAAGAAAAATGTCACAGTGAGCCAAGTAAACAATGCTTTGATCAAAGCCAGTAAAACTAAAGAATTAGTAAATATTTTGGGCGTGACCGATAAGCCAGTAGTTTCTTCTGATTTTATAGGCGACGCACGTTCTTCAATCGTTGACTTGTCTTTGACGCAGGTAGTAGATGGAAATATGGTCAAAGTCATTGCTTGGTATGATAATGAATGGGGCTACGCTAATCGTTTGGTAGATATGGCAAGTAATATTGCTTAAAATAGAGGCTATTTTGACTAAAATTTTGAATTCATTTATACTAAATGTACTTAAATAATTAAAGAAACTTTATGAAGAAAAGTGAAATAACAAACAAAGAGATTTTTGGGGCAATTCAAGAAGTTGCAGAGGCAATTTCTGTTTTGGCTAGCGATGTAGATGCAAGATTTAATCAAGTAGACGGAAGACTAGATAAATTAGAGCAAGGCCAGAATAATATTTTCTTAAGACTTGATAGAGTAGTTTATAGATCTGAATTACGACCAGCAGTCAAAGAAATTATGGCCGAACAAGCATAGAATATTTTAAAAATGCAAGCCGCTCTCAATGAGCGGTTTTTGCTTTTTCTTGGTTTTTTAGCTAAAATACAGATAAGAAGAAAATTTATGCAAATTTATCTCAATAACAGTTTAAGTAAAGTAAAAGAGGAGTTTAAACCAATCGAAAATAATCAAGTTGGCTTGTATACTTGCGGACCGACTGTTTATGATTATCCGCACATTGGTAATTTTCGTGCTTATCTTACTTGGGATATTTTGAAAAGATTTTTGCTTTCTCAAGATTTTAAAGTAAATCATGTGATGAATGCCACTGATGTTGGCCATTTAGTATCTGATGCAGATAATGGAGAAGACAAGCTGGAAAAAGCTGCCAAAAGAGAGGGCAAGACTGCTTGGGAGATTGCGGAATTTTTTATTCAAGATTTTAAGAATAGTTTAAAAAGTTTAAATATTTTGGAGCCAACACATTTTGTCAGAGCAACGGACACTATCACTGAACAAATTGAATTTGTCAAAATTTTAGAAGCTAAAGGTTTTTTGTACAAAACTTCTGATGGTTTATATTTTGATACTAGCAAAATCGCTGATTATGGCAAAATCGTCAATATTCAAAATATTGATTTACAAGAAGGGGCTCGGGTGGAAAAAAATCCCGAGAAGAAAAATATCACTGATGTTGCAGTGTGGAAATTTTCACCAACTGATCAGCAGCGAGACATGGAGTGGGATTCGCCTTGGGGCAAAGGATTTCCTGGCTGGCATCTAGAGTGTTCAGTCATGAGTCGGATGTATTTGGGCGATACTTTTGACATCCATACTGGTGGCATCGATCACTTGCCAATTCATCATCCAAATGAAATGGCACAAAGTGAGGCGGTGACTGGTAAACTGCAGGCCCGCTTTTGGCTACACAATGAATTTTTGAAATTTGCAGGTGGTAAGATGTCAAAATCAGCTGGCACTTTTGTGACGCTAGATAATTTAAAAGAAAAAAATATTTCTCCACTAGCTTATCGTTATTTTGTGTTACTGACGCATTATCGCAAAAGTTTAAATTTTTCTTGGGAGGCTTTAGAGGCGGCACAAAATGCTTTAGTTAATTTAGTGAAGACTATTGCGAATTTTGATGATGGTGCTAAAGCTGATGCTTTAAGTTTAGAAAAATTTTATCAAAGTTTAGCTGATGACTTAAATACCCCGCAAGCAGTGGCAGTTGTACAAGAAGTTTTAGCGAGTAATTTGAGTGATCAAGATAAACTGGCGACTATTTATCAGATGGATGAAGTTTTGGGTTTAAATTTAAAAAATCTAAAAAAGCAAATTTTAAGCTTATCAGCTGAAGAAAAAGATTTGTTAATACAGCGTGAGCAAGCAAGAAATAACAAAGACTGGACTTTATCTGATGCTTTGCGCGTGCGTTTGCAGAGTTTGGGAGTGGAAGTAGAGGATACAGCCGGTGGTCAAAAAGCAATGAGGGTGAAGATTTAGTTTATGTTTGATATTCAGATAAAAGTTGGCGCTTTAGTAAAAAAAGACGATGGTCTTTTTTTAATTTCAGAAATTGGTAAAAGCAAAAATTATTTACGGAATATTATCAAAGGTACCTTTGATCCAAAATTAGATAAAAATTTATTAGACACTGCCGTCAGAGAATGCAGAGAAGAAATAAATATCAAAGTTAAAGTAGAAAAATTATTAAATTTTGTTTATTTGAGAGAAAATAAAAAAATTAGATTTCAGTTTAATTTTTTGTGTAAAGTTGTAGGAAAACATCAGCCAAAAATTAGCCCGCAAGCTAAACAGAAAATTTATCAAGAAAATATCAATGATTGTAAATTATTTAGTAAGGCTGGATTAAAAAAATTAAAACAAAAAGATTTTATTGATAAAAGAGCTTTTGTGGCAATTAGTGATTATTTGGCTGGCAAATCTTTGCCGCTTTCTGTTTTGAGAGAAATAATTAAGTAGAGAATATTTTTTTAATTTATTTATTTTAAAACCTATCAGCTCCCCGCATACGCGGGGAGCTGAAGAGAATAGTTGTTTATGAAAAAACTTCATTTGGGTGTTTATGGTATTATTTTGCTAGATAATAAAATTTTATTAATTAAAAAAGCCAGAGGACCATATATTGGTTTATTTGATTTACCTGGCGGTAGTATAGAACATGGTGAAGATATCGGCGATGCTTTGAAAAGAGAATTGAAAGAAGAGCTAAGTGTTGCGGTTTTAGATTATTCTTGGTTTACAAATTACACTCACCAGGTTTCTTTTATTGATGCTGATCAAGAAATTGACATGCATCATGTTGGTCTAATTTATAAAATTGATAAATTTGATCTTAAAAATTTAAAACAAGATATTAATTTTGAAGATGTGGCTGGCGCGGAATTTTTGGATCTCGATAAGATAGATGAAAATTTATTGTCTCAATTTGCCAAAATAGTTTTGAAAGAATTGTAATGTGTGATTTATGTCTAGTTTAGCAGAAAATTATTTAGGAAAAAATGTTGATTTGATTATTGATCGATCATTGGGTAGCAAACATCCAAAGCATAGTTTTATCTATGAAGTAAATTATGGCTATGTGCCTAATACTGTTAGTGGTGATGGTGAAGAATTGGACGCTTATTTTTTGGGTGCAGATAAGCCATTGAAAAAAGCTAGTGGCCAGTGTATTGCGATTATTCATCGTTTAGATGACGACGATGATAAATTAGTAGTCATTTCAAAAAATATAAAAGATTTTACTGATAAAGAGATTAAAAAATTGACTGATTTTCAAGAAAAGTTTTTTAAGTCAGTAATTATTAGGAAAAGTAATTAGATTTGACAAAAAGGCCATATTTTACTATGATAATTATGACGGCGGTCTATTAAGACGGCTGATTTATCTCCCCATATGACTTTAGCCAATCTTATCTTAATCTGTGCCTGGGTAATTAATTTGATATTAATAGCTTTTGTCGTCTTCAATAAAGAGCAAAAACACCGTTTACCTGTGCTTTTATTGATTATTTTGGTGACCTTGTGGCAGAGCATTGAGCTAATTAATGTCTTTTTTTTACGCTTTAGCGACCATTTACTATTAGGCGCTCGTTTTGGTCTATTGCCTAATTTATTTATTGCTCCAGCCTTTTTGTGGCTGGTTTTTTCTTTATGTGATCGTTGCCAGATAGTGAAGAAGTATACCAAAATTTTAGTATGGTTGCCGGCTATTATCATGATTCCTTTCTTGTTTTCGAACTATAATATCAGTAGTGTGACCGTCACTGAAAATGGTTTTATTTTTCAGCAAGAAGTTTTATATTATTATTTTTTGGCTTATTTTTTGTTAGTTATTGGTTTTGCCTTGACATTTTTAGCCAAAATGAGCAAAAAAGTAAATTTGATTATTAAAAAACAAATTTCTTATATTTTTTTTGGCACAGCATTGACGGCTGTTTTTGCTTTATTATTCAGCGTAGTTTTACCATTATTTGGTCTAAAAAATTGGTTCTATTTAGGTGTAGATAGTGCGGTGTTTTTTACTTTAGTTTTAGTCTATGCTTTGGCAAGATTTAGGTTTTGGGACTTAAAACAATTGTTTTTGAAAATCGCTCTAGATGCCATTGCTTTTTTCAGCACGCTGTTTGTTTTTTACTTTTTGTTTTTATTATTATTGCGTTTTGTCAAAATAGACTTTATGGTATTATCTAATCAATTAGCCTTTGTGCTTTTGATTGGTTTTAGTTCGCCTTTGGTTTATCAGGCGATTTACAAATTTTTAAATTATTTTGGTTTTAATCCGCAACAAAAGATTGAATTAAGCGTCATAGCAGTAGCCGATGTTTTGCGTTCTGGCACAGACTTAAATATTTTGTTTTCTCGTTTAACCAAAGTAATCGCGCAAGTGATAGATTACCAAGATATGTTTGTGTATTTAGCTAAGCATAATAATCCCGAAGTTTTTCATCAGGTTTATCCGGTCGGTGAGCGTATTTTGGCTTTAAACGATAGTCAATTATTACAATTTTTAGTCAATCATCCAGCAGGAGCCAATAAAGCCGAAATACAATATTTACAAACTGATCGTTATTTAGCGGAATCAATGGATAAACAAAAGATTGATTTTGCTTTACCGATTTTTTATAATCAGCAATTACTGGGTTTAGTGATGATTGATGCTAAGCAGAGGTTTTTATCTGCTCAACAACTACAATTTTTAAGCAAAATAAAAGATTATTTAGACATTGCCATCGGCAGTTTCTTATTAGCTAATAAATAATAAAATATATGGATTTTTTAATTTCACCTTTAGGTTGGAAAAACTGGCTCGTATTAATCTCGGTTTTAATTAATTTAAGCATGGTGGTTTTTATTTTTAGTCGAGGTATAAAGAAAAACAAAATTAATTTATATTTTTCTTTATTTACTATTTCTACATTTCTTTGGGGAGTGAGTTTATTATTTGGCAGGACTATGATTATTAGCCAATGGCAGTTTTGGGCTTATTTTGCTTATATAGCCGCTCTTGCTATTGCTTTATTTTTATTTTATTTTACTTTGCATTTTCCTTACCAAATAAAAGCTTTGAAAACTTGGCAACATTTATTAGTAATTTTACCAGCTATTTTTTTATCAAGTATTATTTATGTTAAAGACTATTTTATAGTTAAGGCCATTCAAGATATTGCAAATACAGAATATGTTTTATGGCATAATAAATTTTTTTATATCCTATATTCTATTTATTTTTTAATCATGGTTTTATTTTCATTACATTTTTTATGGATTAAATATAAAAATTCGGACGGAATTTTAAAACGCGGTTTGTTTTGGTTATTTGTGACTATTTTGTTAGGTTTAATTTTTGGTACTTACTTTGATTTAATTTTGTGTTATTTTAACAATTTTCATTATATTTGGGTTGGTCAAATTTTTACTTTGTTTATTAATTTAGCAGTATTTTATCTAATTTTTTTTACTAAAGAAAAATAATGACAGCACAGAAAAAGAAAATTTGTATTTTATTGGCCGGCGGTACTTGGACTTTAGCTAAAAATAAAGAAGTCTTAATGGTGAATCAAGAGGAGGATGTTCCTGCTTGGCTTAACACGATGCCAGAGCTTAATATTTTAGCGGACACTAAAGTAGTTTTTTTAAGTGGCGAAGAAGAAATAGCAGGTCCGGCGTTATGGGAAAAAATGGCTAAATTTATAGCCGGGCAAGCAAAAAATTATGATAGTTTTATCATTGTCTCCAAAGTCGAGCAGTTAATTTTGACAGCCAATGCTTTGACCTTTTTATTACAAAATATCAATAAAACCATTGTTTTAACTGGCGCGCAGATGAGTGGTTTGTATTTGCGAGACAAAAAAGATTTAGCCCAAAGCCTGATAGCAAATTATGGTGGATTCTCTCTGCGAGCTAATTTAATCAATGCTTTACAAGTGGCAACTGAAACCCTACCTCGACCAAGTATTATGTTTGGTAGTCGTTTAGTGCTAGGTACTAAAGCAAAACTTGAAAGACAAAAAAATAATTATTTTTTTAGTAGTTTAGACAATGATTATTTAGCTAAAGTAGATTTTGGTATTAGCTTAAAAAGTGATTTAAGCTATCCGAAAAAAGCCACAAAAATTTTTAGTAAAATTAACAGCAAATTATTGATTGTAGATAATAGTTTAGCTGATGATTGGTCTGGCTTGAAGAATTTAGCTAAAAATTATCAAGGAGTTTTAGTGAAAATGCAGCGAGAAAGTCTGACCGAAGAGCAAGCTAAAATTATTAAAGTTCTAGATCTCCCAGTGATTTTTTATCACCCAGTTTATTTAAATCCATCTAAATTAGGTATTCATTTACTCGCTTGTTCTTGGGAAGCGGCGATTGTCAAAACTTTGTGGGTTTTGAGTAATTTTACTAAAACACAAGACGTGGCTACACAATTGGCTAGCGATGTGGCTGGTGAATTTTTAAATATTTAATTTGATAGCCTTATGATGATTTATTTTTATAGTAATGGTGAACAAGCAGAGAGTAAAAATATTTTGCATTATTTTAAAAAAGCTAAAATAGAGGTTTTAAATAATGCCAATAAAACTAAATCAGCTGAATCTTTAGTCGATATTGAGGCTTTGGTGATTTTCGGTGATTTAGACGATCAGGCTAGCTATTTCATGGCCCTGGCTTTATCGCAAAATAAACCGGTCTTATTTTTACCTTCTAAAGTCAAATATAATGTCAGTCAATTAAAAAATTGGCTTAGCTCACCAAATTTTAAAGAAAAAATTACCGTGAAACTTTGGCAAGCTAAAACCGGCTTTGGTGATTTAGCGAATTTTTTACAAACTTTAGATAAAGATAGCGGTCGCGACATGATTCATCTCAAATACACTCTAAGAATTTCACCAAAAATTTCTGATTATTTGATTTGGAAAAGTAAAGATGTTAATAAGAAAAAAGCGGACATGATCCGAGAAATTATTTTACAAATGATGGCGGAAGATAAAGCTTATCAGAAATTTTTGCAAGAAAAATTTAAATTAAAAGATTAATTTTTGTTTTTTTGCTCGTGTATTATTAATCCCCGCGTACGCGGGGATTAGATGAGCAAGAGACTATACTTACTTTTATGATTGTCGTACAGGAAAAGATTTTTCAGGAGGTTCAGGGAGCAGCTAAAAAAGCGTGGCCTTTTCAGATTAAAAATAATAATACTATTTTGGCCATTTTAGTCCATGGTTTTACTGGCACACCTTATGATTTATGGGTATTGGCAGATTTTTTGGCAGCCAATCAGATGGATGTTGAGGTGCCATTATTAGCTGGGCATGGTGGCTCGATGGCGACCTTGCTTCAGAGTAACGAAGAGGCTTGGTATCGGTCACTTTTGCAAGCTGTGCAAGATAATGTCGGGAAATATGAGAGGATTTTTTTAGTTGGCTATTCTTTTGGTGCCAATTTAGCCTTGCAGATATCTTTAGATGTGCCAGAAATTACGGCTATTATTTCCTTGGGCATCCCAATCATTATGCGGGATGAAAAAAATATTCGCTTGTTTTTACCCTTAGTTAAAATTTTTAACAAACCCTATAAAAAATCGTGGTTAAATGGAGAAGAGGCAAATTTAGAAGAATTTGGTAGATATAGTCATATTCCGATACCTAATTTAGTCAATTTTTATCATTTTATTGATGAATATACTAAAAAAAATTTAGCCCAAGTTAAGCATCCAGTCTTAGTCATTCATTCTCGTGATGATGTGATCTCTAGCCCTTTGAGTTCAGAATATTTGTTTGAGCATTTGACTGGCACCAAAGATAAACATTTGTTTATCTTAAATCGTAATGATCACAATCCAGTGGATACTACCAGAAGAGACTATATTTTTACCAAAACTTTGCAGTTTATTAAAAGTCATTAATTTTTTATGCCTAATATTTATCAACAATTTAGCCAAGTAGCTCAAGCGAATCTAAATCGCACAGTTTTAGCAAGCGTAAAAAAACAAAAATATCAAAAAATTAGCTATAAATATTTAGATAATTTTCGTTTACAGCTGGCTTATTTTTTGCAAAAACTCGCTTTAAAAACTGGTGATAAAATCGGCGTTTTGTTAAATAATGGATCAGAATGGATTATAACAGACCTAGCTTGCGCTACTCTGGGCTTGATAGACGTGCCACTTCATACTACTTATAATCCTGAGCAAATAAAAAAAATTATTCAGCATGCAGGGCTAAAAGTTTTAATCATTCAAGATGAATATTGGAATAAATATCAAAGTTTATGGCAGAGCATAGATTTTGAAAGAGTTATTATCGTCGGTAATGGACATACGGATAAAAATAATATTTCTCCTTGGCCAAAATTAGACTACCAATATAGTCTGCCAGAGCTAGATTTGGAGATTGATGCCAATAGTCCACATACTATCATCTATACTTCTGGCACGACTGGTGAGCCTAAAGGTGTGGTTTTGAGCCATAAAAATTTAATTAGCGACGTCATGTCAGCTAAAAGAATGGTTAAAATCACTAATGTAGATAGATTTTTTTCTTTTTTACCCTTATCTCATGCTTTTGAGCGTACGGCTGGTTATTATGCGGCGATCTTTTCTGGCGCTAGTATTTATTTTGCTCGTAGCCAAAAGACGATTTTAGAAGACATAAAAGCAGCTCATCCCACTATAATGACCGCGGTGCCACGTATTTTTGAAAAAATTTATGATAAAATTTTTGATAATATTCGCTCTGGCGGAGAAGCAAAGAAAAAAATATTTTTTAGTGCTTTAAATTTAGCTAAAGCAAAGAAAAAAAATAATTTAAATTTTTGGCAAAAAATATTATTCTATTTTTTAGACCTTTTAGTCTTTAAAAAAATTCGTCAAATTTTGGGTGGCCATTTGCGCATGGCGATTTCTGGTGGTGCTTCTTTGAATCCAGCTATTGCTAAGTTTTTTGCTAGTTTTGGTGTATTAGTCATTGAGGGCTATGGCTTAACTGAAACTTCACCCATCGTTGCGGTCAACCAAATAGCTGATCATAAATTCGGTACCGTTGGAAAAGTTTTGGATTGTAATCAAATTCTCATTAATGAAGATAAAGAAATTTTAATAAAAGGTGATAATTTGATGCTGGCGTATTATAATAATAGCGAAGCGACTCATGAGGCGATAGATACGGATGGCTGGTTTCATACCGGAGATTTGGGTTTTATAGATGAAGACGGTTTCTTGACCATCATTGGTCGCGCTAAAGATATGATCGTGCTTTCCACTGGTAAAAATATTTTTCCCGAACCAATAGAAAGTAAAATAAATGAAAATAAATATATTAGCCAAAGCTTTGTTTATGGTGATAAACAAAAAAATATTTCCGCTTTATTGGTGCCAGATTTTAAAGAGCTAGAAAAATGGTGTAAAGAGCAAGATTTAGTTTACGTTTTGCCTAATGTTTTATATAACAGTAAAGTTTTGGCTTTATACCAAGCAGAATTAGACAAACAGTTAAGTGCTTTATCGCATCTGGAGAACATAAACAATTTTCAATTAATAAGTGAAGAGTTTAGCCAAGAAAATGGTTTATTAACACCAAGTTTAAAGTTAAGAAGAAGAAATATTAAAGATAAGTATTTAGGATAGTTAGAAAAAATAAGATTTGACAAAATTTTTTAAAGGTGTAGAATAAATATAAATTGAATATTTTTAACAGGCCATACCCATTTTGGGCGTGGTTTTTAATAATTTAATTTATTTATGAATAATAATACTATTGATGATTTTTTAGAAAATTTTATAGAAATAGAAAAAAAATTAAAAAAAAGTAAGATAATTATTTTTATGGGTGGTTTTGGAGAAGAAAGAGACGCTTCTTTATATTCTGGTAAAGCCGTAAGTAATGAGTTGTTACAAAAAGGTTGGAATATAGAAATTATCGACCCCTCTATTAATACGACTTGGTTGCAGGAGGTAGATTCAAAATGTTTAGCATTTAATTGTTTGCATGGTATTTTTGGTGAAAGTGGTCATCTTCCTAGTATTTTAGATTATCTAAAGATAAAATATACTTTTTCTGACAGCTATGCTTCAATTATAGCTTTTGATAAATTGTTTTTTAAATCAATTGTGCATAAATTGAATTTAAAAGTGCCAATTGATAATTATGATGATCCGTTTAAAACTAGTAATAGTGATTTTTTTATACACAAGAAAATTCGCGGAGGTGGTAGCATTGACTTGATTATGGATACTAATCAAAATAATACTAATAATTCCCATTTTACAGAAGAGTTTATACCTGGTAAAATTTTAACCATGGGTGTTTTAGAGTCAAACCATGATTATATCCCACTTTCCATTGTGGAGATTGTCATGAAGGGTTCTAAATTTTATGATCAGAAAGCAAAATATGAAGAAGGCTTTTGTGAGTATAAGTTATATGACGGTGATAACATAAGAAAAATTAGCAAGGAAGTAGTGAAAATATGTAAGTTTTTGAATATTAAAGGTGGGGCTAGATTTGATTTTATAGAATCAAAAAATAAAGATGAGGTATATTTTTTAGAAATTAATAATGTTCCAGGTTTATATAGTAGTAGTAATTTTATCTTTTCCGCATCGGGTTTAAAGCTATCTTTTTATCAGGTGCTAGTTTGGCTATTAAATAATGCAAAATATAATAAATTATGATGTTCAAAAATTTTTTTGAGAAAACCAGTCAAGAGTTAAAAGACGGAAATTTTGAGATTCCTAATGTACCATTTTATTCTCAAGAGTTAAGTCAAGAAAATTTTCAAGTTGAGGGATTCACTAGTTTAGAAGATGCAAAGTATTGGTCGGAAAGAATTTGTGGCTTAGCTTGTTTGAAGATGGTTTTAGGTAAGTTTTTTCCAGATAAAAATTTTACATTAAAAGAGTTATTAGATATTGGTTTAAAAATTGGGGCTTATGATGAAAAAGTTGGCTGGAAGCATCAAGGTTTAGTAGATCTAGCTGCTAATTTTGATGTAAATGGTTTCAGACAAAGCATAGAGGGTGATATCCAAAATATTGTTCAATATTTACAACAAGATAAATTAGTTATTGCTTCAGTTACGGTGGGCATGGAGGGGGGTAAGGAATATAAACAAGAAGATGGATCGATTTACGTTATGCCGAAAGGAGGACATTTAGTCGTTATTTTTGGTGCTGATGTATCTCAAGGTGAGATAAAATCATTTTTATTACACCATCCTTCATCGGATAAAGATTATGAGCATCGCGATTGGGTAGTCTCAAAAGATGAATTTTTAAAGTCTTTTTCGGAAAAAGGAAATATCCTTGTTTTTTAATTTATTTATGAAAGTAGGTTTAATTTATGGTGGCATTGATGTGGAGGAGGTGCATAACAGAAAGACGCTTAAAGAAATAACGGATGTTTTAGATAATTATCAAATAAAATATCAGAACATATACTTAAATGATAAAATCAAAAAACAGTTAATTGACAGTTGCGATTTATTTTTGGTTATTGACTCTAATGTGTTAAACTATTTTCAAAAATTTGGGATTTTTAAGTATGTTTACGATAATAATTTTGATTTTATAGGTCAAAGAGACGAAATTTGTAGAATATTAAGAGATAAACATTATACGAATTTTTTATTGCGTTCCCATGGCGTGAGTACGCCAAAGTCTTTTATTAGTAATATTAATAAGAAATCGCAAAAATATTCATATCCCGTGATTATTAAAGATAATTATGGTTCTTCTAGCAGCGATGTATATATTTGTGATGACTACACAGACGTTAAAAAGAAAATAAAAATTTTATTGTCTAAAAATAAGATACCTTTATGTGAAAATTATATTGAAGGTAGAGAATTTACGTGTGCTTATATAAGAGTTTGTGGTATAGATTTAATTTTAGATCCATTAGAAATAGAATATAAGGGTAGAATTTATGATTTTGAGACTAAAAATATTAATTTAGATAATAAATTAATTGTTTATCCAAAATTATCAAAGTTATTATTCAAAAAGATTAAAATAATTGTCTCTCAGGCAAATCGTATTTTAAATACCCAATACTATAGTAGAACTGATTTTAAGATAAATAATGGCAACATAATTTTAATTGAAGTTAATGGTGAGCCAGTTTTAGCTAAGGATGATTTTATTGCTCGTAGTTTATATAAATTAGGTTTTGAATATAAAGATTTGATTTTTGGTCTTTTGGCTAATTCTAGCATCTTTTTAAACTATATTAAGAAGCATAGGCGTGAATTGTATAGCTATATCAAGAAGTTGGAGTATAGGATTTTACAATTAAGTAAAAATGGTTAGAATTTAGTTATTTTTAATTGGAAAAAGTTTTAGAGAATTTCTAAAAAATATATCTTTTTTAAGTTCATTACTAATTGGCAAAGATTGAATCAAATTAATATGCTTTTCAAAGCTACAAATAGGCCAGTCCGTACCATAAATTACACTATCTGATTTACGTTTAATAGTTTTAACCAGAATTTCTCTGATTTTTTTGATACCGCCGCTAGCTTTAATAACTTCTGGATCAGCCAAAGCTGAAGTGTCAAAGTACACATTAGTCAAACCTTCGGTCATTTCAAAACAATAATCAAGTTTAGGCCAAAAATAATGAGCAATAATTATTTTTAATTTTGGAAATTTTAAAGCTAAATTTCGAATATATTTTGGATCATTATATTTAGCAACTTCTGGATGACCGCTGTTGATGCCTGTATGAATCATAAAGGGTAATTTATATTTTTGGCATAATAAAATAATAGGTAGCAAACGTTTATCAGTAGGGTAGATTGGATCGTGACCTGGAAAAATTTTAAAGCCAATAGCTTCTTTTTTCTTAAACATGGTATCAATACGGATTAGGTTGGTTTTATTAATTTTAGTGATCGCTAAAGTAGCTATCATGGATAGTTTTTTTTCATTTTTGACTAATTCACTGAGTTCATCAAGATCGGCACATTGAGGATTAGGCACATTATCTGGTATTACAATGGCATAATCAATTTTATTTTTAGCCATTAAATTCAATAGATCAAGTTTAATTGTTGTGAAATCTTTTTGTTTTTTTAAATATGAAATATGGAGATGGCTATCAATAATCATATGGATTTTTTTATTTTTTGATTAAGAACGTTACATAGTCTTCTCTAGAACTGATATAGTCATGATGATAAACATCAATACTAGAAAAAATATTTTTTAATAATTTTAAAGTTTCTTCAAAATCTACAGCAATTTTAGTTTTATCTTCTTCAGTATAAATAATTCCTTTATGTATCACCGGTGTTATTAAGATAAATACAGAATTATCATGTAAGCACTCTGCTACTTTTTTGAGAAAAAATTCTTTATTATCTATAAACGCATAGACAAAATTACATAGAAAAATGTCAGCCTCTATAGCAAGATTGTAGTTATTTAAGTCAACATTTATTAAGCTAATATTTTTTGTTTGAGAATTATCGATTTCTTCTTGTAGTTTTTTTAAGGCTACGATAGAATTGTCTAAGCCAATAACTTCAAAACTTAGTTTTGAGAATTGAAAAACTGTTTTAGCTGTTCCGCAACCAAGATCGACCATTTTTTTGGGATTTGAGTTTATATCTTTTTTAATTTTTGCTAATAATTCAGCCAAAAATATTTCATTCAATGGTTTGTACTGCGGATTATTAGCAAATATTTGATCCCATTTGTTCATAAGTTTTTATTGTTTACTCCCTGCCTACCGGACAGGCAGGCGCCTCTGGCGGGTAGTTAATATAAATGTATTATGTGAGATGTGGCCATAATTGTCAAATTTTTATATAATTAGAAAGAGTCAAAATTAATAATATGGATACAAAAAAATATTACAGTGCAAAAGGTAAATATTTAAAAGAACATAAAAATTATTTTTCCGATCAGCAACTTAGTAAGGATACTGATTTTCTTATTAATGCTTTAAATTTAAAAAAGAAAGATAAAATTTTAGATCTTGCCTGTGGGCATGCTAGACATACAATTGAACTGAGAAAAAGAGGTTTTGATATAGATGGCTTAGATTTCTCTGATTATTTGTTAAAGAAAGCTGAAGATATCGCTAGGCGTGAACGATTACAAATAAATTTCTTTAAGCAAGATGTTCATAGTATAGATATTAAAATAAAATATGATAAGATTTTTTTATTTTTTTCTGAATTTGGTTTATTTAATGGTGGTAAGGTTTTGAATAATGTTTCTAAAATATTAAAAACCAATGGTTTATTTTTGTTAGATTGTGATAATTTATTTCGTTTGATTCAATATTTAATCAAACACCCAGAGTCACCATATAAATTTAACTTCAATAATATGATGCTTAAAGATAAACAAAAAAATGGACAAGGAGTTAGATATTATACTGATCCAGAACTCGAGAATTTATTTAAAAATAATGGCTTTAAAGTAATTTCAATTTATGGTGACTATGCAAAAAATACTTTGGATATTAATAGTAAACGGATGATTGTGATTGGTAAAAAGGCGTAGAAGGTACTATTTTGTAAATATTAAAAGAAAGGTATTTAGGATAATTACACTTATTTAAAAGAACGACCTCGAAGGTCAAATTGACCTTCGAGGTCGTTTTAGTTTAACACCTCCCCGGGGGCTTAGTTGACAGGAATTTATAAAAGAGTATTATTAAATTAATGACAGCCGTGTTGAAATTCAAAGACGGCTTTGAAGAAAGACGGCTGTGGAGTTCTTTAAAAAATTGAAGGGAGGTGAAAAACATGTGCACGCCTGAAAAGGGTACGGTCAAGTTGTGTGGCGTCAGTGGTTGCTGCCCCATCATCGACTTCACGGACCCGCAAAAAGTCGTTCTGAAAGACGACTTCGGCGGTCAGGTCCAGCTTACGCAAGTTCAGTGGCAGGATCTGAAGGCTCGGTTCGCTTCGACGCCAGATCAGCAGAGCTGATCAAATTCGGTCTCGTGTCTGACACCGAACCCCAACAGAGCCCCTAGCCATGCAAAGTGGTTGGGGGCTTTTTCAACTAAATCACAAAACCTAAGCAAATGAGGTGTTATCATGTGGTCACAGTATCTTCGGATACGGGAAAGGAATGGAGTTGTGGCGGTATTTCATGAACTTCATCCCGATCCCATATATTGTTCTTCTGAGCAGTGGCAATGTTTGGTTAGTGAGGTCACTGAGGGCACTCAAATGCTTATTAGCGACCTCAAACAGCACAAGCTTATCGTTGAGTCATTAGACGATGATCGTCGTGAGTTTGATAGAGTCGCTTCTGATCTTGAATATAAACTTGATCAACCGACAATTCTTTATCTCATGACTGCACAAGGGTGTAATTTTGGATGTGGATATTGTCCTGTTCCGGAGACTGCCAAAAAGCACGGGGCGTCGCTACTGTCTGTCGAGGATGCTATTGCTGGCATTGAATTGTGGCAAAAACACCTCAAAGATGTCTACGACTCGAACCTGCAATACTTCGTCATTTTCTACGGCGGTGAACCACTCTTGAATAAGGAGACAATCAAGGCGTCACTCGCTTGTTTGAAGATGAAGAAAGAAATGGGAGATCTTCCGCCCAACATAAACCTCATGATCGCAACTAATGGCATTCTTGCAGATGATGAAACCATCGTAATGTGCAAAGAGTACGATGTGATGGTCGCTGTCGGTTTGGACGGTCCCAAGAGCACTAATGATGCATTAAGGGTCGACAGTGACGGAAACGGAACTTTCGATCGAACAGTCGCATCAATAAAGCGGCTTGTGCAAAATAACATCAGGACCTTTGTCTCGACAAGTATCACACCGTTCAATATTGACCAGATATCAGAATACTCGTCATTTTTCAGTGAGCTCGGAATCGAGAAATTTGGTTTCAACTTTCTGAAAGGACGGATGCTTCTGAGACTGGTTGGTGCGGATGGCGTGGAAGACTACTATAGAGAAGCGTCACATGGTGTCATCGAGAACGCAAGGAGACAGAGTCGTCCCGGGTTTGAATATCAGATGGAAAAGAAGCAGGTTGCCTTTGATCGGAGAGATTTTTACCCGGTTGATTGTACCTGCTATGGAAACCAGCTGGTAATCCAGCCGGATGGACAGATATCAAACTGTCCATTTTACAAATCATGGCTTGGACACGTCAGAAACATGAGCGATGGTTTCAGGATCTGGAATCAGCCAATTGTGAAGGAGTGGAGAAAGAGGCTTCCTCTTTACCATTCTGGAGAAGCGAAAGCTGTCAGTGGTGGCGGATGTGCCTGGAGCTCAATTGAGCTTAAGGGTGATCTGCTTGCCATTGATGACTCAAGTCAAATCTTTTCTGAGGAGGTGCTAAATGAGCTCATCTGGTCACGATACGACCGGCTCAAAACTCAGGCACCCTAGACTTGGGATTATCGGCGGCTCGGGGATGTGTTCATTCCGTGAGCTTAAGATAGTCGCTGAGACAAGGTCTGAAACAAAGTATGGTCTTCCATCTGACACTATTTCAATCTGTGAATTGGGAAATGAGCTCGTAGCTTTTCTTCCAAGACATGGGTCGAAACATACCATCGCACCGCACAAGGTGCCATACAAGGCGAATCTCACTGCTCTCAAAGACTTAGGAGTCGAATATGTCATCGGAACGTGTATTGTTGGGAGTCTGAAAAAAGAAATTGCTCCTGGCAGTATCGTTTTACCTGATCAGTTCGTTAACCTTACGTGGGGACGTGACGATTACTCAGAAGCAGATGGTAGTTCATTCATCCATCTGCCAATGAGAGAACCATACTGCAAACATCTCCGCGAAAAAATCATTGAAGTTGCAAGTGGAATTTCACTTCCAGTGGTTCCGCAGGCAACAGTGGCAGTTGTGCAGGGTCCACGATTTTCAACTTTTGCTGAGAGTCGGTGGCTTTCAGCAAATGGCTGGGATATCGTGAATATGACACAGTACCCTGAATGCTACTTAGCACGAGAACTTGGTTTATGTTATTCGGCGATAGCTGCTGTAACAGACTACGATGTCGGACTTCAGGAGAGTCTGGTTATTGATCCTAGACATATGGATGCGATCCTTGAGATTTTTAGGATTAATATCCAAAAGATAAAATCTCTTCTGTTGGCATTCATCAGTAAAGCTGTTCCTGAGCTTTCCTGTGGATGTGCTTCCACTGTGCTGAAGGCTTACTACGAGGAGTCATTGTGATTGATTCATTCCCCACCAGAGAACAACATTCTTTGGTGGGGAATTTTACACCACACCTCTTGCTATTCTATGGAATTTATGGTATTTTGTTCGGTGACAAAGTACCTTAACAGTGGTATAATATACCCATAAACAAAGGAGAATGAGCATGATAAAAGCACAAAAGCTTCAGAAAAGCTACGGTTCATTGACCGTACTTTCTGACGTCTCCTTCTCCCTCGGCAGAGGACAGAAGGTGGCGTTAGTTGGACACAATGGAACAGGAAAAACAACCATTTTGAAAATTGTGGCTGGTCTTGAGAATCAGGATGTTGGTAAGATTGAGATTGCTAGTGATGTCTGCATCGGCTATCTTCCTCAAGACACAAGTCTTTTGAGTAATGAATCTGTTGTGGACTACCTGAGGCAAGTATCTGGAATTGCTTTATTAGAGAAAGAGATTGAAACACTTTCTGTCGAACTTAGCGACCCACAAAAGGCTAGGCGTTATGGCGAAGTCCATAGCAAGTACGAACATCTTGGTGGCTATTCTTTTGCCCACAAGGTAGAAGTAATGCTTTCTGGATTTGGACTTGAAGATGTCGGCCTTGATCGGCTGCTATCTAATCTGAGTAGTGGACAGAAGAGCAAAGTGACACTCGCTGGCATTTTGCTAAAAGGTGTTGATCTGCTTTTACTTGATGAGCCTACAAATAACCTAGATCTCCCTGCTCTTATATGGCTTGAGGATTTTCTAAAAAAATCTGAAGCGTCGTGCATCATTGTTTCTCATGACCGCAGATTTCTCGACAAGGTCGTTAGGAAAATATTCGAACTTGACTGGCATACACGGACGCTTATTATTACAGGAGGCACGTACAGTGACTATCTGGAAATGATGGCGAAAAGGATTGTTGGGCAAAAAGAGGAGTACAGACTCCAGCGGGACGAAATCGAACGTTTGACCGAACAGGCTCGTGAAAAAAAAGCAGACGCTACCAGAGGTTCACATTGGTCTCCTCGCGACAATGACAAATTTCTAAGAGGTTTCAAACGTGACCGTGCCGGCAAATCTTCAAAGGCTGCAAAGGCCATTGAAAAGCGAGTAGAACAGATGGATAAAGTTGAGAGACCGGCAGAAAGAAAACTGTTCGAAATACCTCTTGAGGCCGAAGCTGATTCGGGGGCTCTCGATATTCGTCTCACTGATATTGTGGCTGGGTATTTTGGCATATTCAGTATCGGACCTTTGTCTTTTGAGATGCAGTATGGTGACAGGGTTGGCATACTGGGTCTAAACGGCACAGGAAAGTCAACATTACTCAAGACCATCACTGGTCAGATGTCACCATTAAGCGGTGAAGTTGAGATCGGTTCTGGTATCAGAATTGGCAATATGATGCAGGAACATGAAACTCTTCCCCGTGAATACACGTTACTCGCATTTCTTGTGGAGAGAGCCCACCTAAGCCAGCAGGATTCATTTGCTAAGCTATCAAAGTTTGGATTTGATGAAAGACAAGCCAGACTACCCATCAACACACTAAGTCCGGGTGGGCGTGCACGTCTTCTCTTGGCCATGTTCTCAGCTCAGTCGGTTAACACGCTTGTTTTGGATGAACCCACAAATCATCTAGACCTCGAGGTATTAGATGCTCTTGAGGAAACAGTAAAGACTTATCGAGGAACAATTTTGCTCGTGTCACACGACAGATACTTTCTCGAAAAGGCTTCACTTGATGCCACTTATGTTTTGTCGGACGGAGTTTTGACAAGGATCCCTGATTACAATATGTATGTCAAATCTGCAGAAGAAAGAGCGCGAAAATTGTTAAGACAATTTTGATTATGGGTCTGATAAGTACAAAACTTATTGGACCCTTTTTATATAATCATGACAAAATCAGAACATACAGCTAAAAAAATAAATAAACTGCTTGAAACATGGTCAAAAGATCGTGCTAAGTTAGTCGTGGCCATTGATGCTTATGCTGGCGCAGGCAAAACAACTATTGCTGATATTATCGCTAAGCAAAATAATGACGTGGTGTTAATAAATTTAGATGATTTTATCGACAGTTGGCGAAATAGAAAAAATAAAATTGTTAAAACAAAAAACAAACCTGCAGTTTTTGAATATGGTTGGTATCGCTATGCGGAAGTAGAAAAGATAATAAAGATATTTAAAAGTAAGAATAGCAAAATAATCAAAACAAAAGTATATAATTATGATAAAAATGATTTTAGTCTGACTAAAAATTTTGATTTAACTAAAAAGATTTTATTAATTGAGGGAATTTTTTTGTTTCAATCTAAAAATATAATCAGTAAATTTATAGATAAAAAAATCTACCTCGCAGCGGATTTTATCAAAGCTGATAAAAGAAGAATTAGTAGAGAAAAAAAGAGATGGGGGAAAAATTATCTTGACGAAAACCAGCCGGATAATCTTACTAAATATTTTAAGGTGGCGTATAAAAAATATATTAAAAGATATAAGCTTGAAAAATTGAGTGACTTAGTAATTAATGTTTAAATTATTTTTTTAATTGGAAAAAGTATCTGCACCATAGACTGAAAAGCTAATAGCTGAAGAATTAGAGAATATCCGGCCTGCGCCACTTGTCTGCCGCCTGCCTGCCGGTAGGCAGGGAGTAGACAATAGAGTATTAGTTGAGAATGAGAGCCAGAGACTCATTTATTGATTTTGGTCTCTTTTTGTGTTATAGTTTTGGTATATTTAGTTAAGCTTTAAAGCCATTAAAGTAGTAATTTTTGAATGAAAAGGAGCGAGGATTAAAGGGAAAATTTTAAAATAATTGAATATATGCTTCAACAAATACAAGTTATCACCTTAGTTTTAGCGGCAGTTTGTAATTTAGTGATGTCAATCACTATCAGTACTCGTGGTTGGAAAAACCCGATTTACAGATATTTTTCTTTAATGACTTTTTTAAATGTCTTATGGGCATTGGGTTTGCTAATCTTTAATGTTTCTAATAACCCAGAAATAGTGAGGTTTTTTGTCAGTTTCATTTATTTAGCAGCACTTTTAGTGGTTTTAAATTTATTTTATTTTGCCTGGTATTTTCCTTTTAAAATTTTTCATTTTGATAAAATTTGGCAAAATATTTTAACTATTATAATTTTTATTTATTCTTTGTATTTTATCTTTTTCTACAAACAATTTATTATTTCAGTGGATGTAGTTGGTCAGAATGATTGTGTTTTTAATTTTGTGCCTTATAATATTTTTAGCATCGTCTTATCTATTTTGATGTTGGGCGGAATCGGGATTTTGTTTATTAAGTATTTTAGAGCGGAGAAGATTTTTAAAAAATCAATTCTTTTAATTTTATTGAGCGTGATTATAGGCGCTGTGGCTGGCTTTTATTTCAATCTCTTTTCTATGTATGTTGATCAATTTAATAATTATCATTTAGGGCCATTATTTACTTTAGCCATCAATTTTGTGGCTTTCTATTTAATTTTTTCTAAAAGAGATAAACAAATAGAATATTAATTATGGTTTTAGAAGAGGTAAAAATATTAGTTAATTTAAAAATATGATTATACAAAATTTATTTATTTTTATTATTAGTTTTTTTACGATTTTATTGGGGCTAGTTATTTTAAAAAAGAATCATAAAAATTCTAGCAATTTTTGGTATTTCTGGATGTGTTTTTTTGGTGGTATGTGGGGTGTCATGAAAGTCATACAGTTTTCCGTGCTAGATGTTTATTGGCACGATCTTTTAATATCTAGATTTGTCATGATTTTTGGCACATTGGCACCTTTAGCCTATTTGATGTTGGCTTATAATTTTGTGTACAAAGAAAAGAGTTTGTCTAAAAGTGCGGTAATTTTTATGAGTTTAATTACTACTGTAATGAGTTTTTTGTATCTTTTAGGTATATTAAGCTACGCTGATATTTCAATTGTAAGTGGCGTTTTGCACAGAGATATTGTTTTGTTTGATTTTTCTATTTTTTCAATTTACTTTTTTATTTATGTGATTATTGGGCTTATAATTTTATTTAGAAAATATGTTGTAGCAGATGGTGTCAACAAAAGTCAAGTTAGATATTTGATGATTGGTACAGCTTTAACATTTTTGACCACTGGCGTTGTTAGCGTTATTTTTTTGCTATTTAATAATTTCAAATATGATTGGTTGGGCGCGATATTTTTGTCAATCCACCTATTGGTTATAGGTTATTTTGTGTTTATTAAACCAAAAGTTACATTTTCTGGTTTTTAGCATAATTATAAATTTATGAGTATAAATTTTTTTAACAATTTTTTTCACAGGCACTACTTATCTAGCGACTCTTATTTAGAAATAAAAGAATTACTTAATTTAGTAGAAAAAAAAATTGGATATCCAGATATTAAGACATTAGATTCTGCTACAGGAACGGAGGTACTTGTAGAGGGAAAGAAAATGTTAATGTTTGGGTCTTATAATTATTTGGGTTTAGCTAACAATACAGAAGTTAAGGAAAAAGCAAAAGAATTTTTAACAAAATTTGGTATAGGCACAGGTGGTGTAAGATTGCTAACTGGTAATATGATTATTCATGAGAAAATGGAAAAGTTAGTAGCTGATTTTACCGGGTATCATTCATCTATTTCTATAGCCTCTGGTTTTGGCACTAACTCTGGTGTTATTCCAGCTGTGGCAAATTTATTAGGATTTGACAAATTTATTCATGCAAGAGATTTGGTAATTTTTAGTGATGAATATAATCATGCTAGTATTGTTGATGGTTGCAGATTAAGTAAGGCTATCGTGAAAATTTATCGTCACAATGATATTAGTCATTTGGAACAACAATTGTCTAGATATAAAAAGTATAGAAAATTAATCATTACAGACGGTGTTTTTAGTATGGATGGTGATGTGGCTAGATTAGATAAAATTATTGATTTAGCTAAAGAATATGGAGCATTAACTATGGTGGATGATGCACACTCTGTCGGTATTTTGGGTAAAAATGGTGCTGGCACAGCTGAGCATTTTGATAGGCTTGGTCAAGTTGATATTAAACATACATGTTTTCAGATTCTCTATCACCAGCTATAGTTGGTGGCGTGGTGGGCTCTTTGGATTTTATAAAAAATCATCCAGAAATTAGAGAAAATTTGAAAAATAACTATAATTTTTTTAATTCAGAATTGAGAAAAATCGGCTTCTCGACTTTTAATAGCACAACACAAATAGTGCCATTATTTGTTGGTGATGATAAAAAAACTATGGATTTTTTTAGGGAACTTTTTGATTATGGCATTTTTGCGCCAGTTGTTAGGTGGCCAGCAGTTCCAAAAAAAACTGGTCGTATTAGGTTTTCTATAATGGCTATTCACACCAAAGAGCAAATTAATAAAGCTTTAAATATTATAGAGAAGGTTGGTAAAAAATTAAAGATTATATAATTTATGTATAGATTTTTTATAGTAGGATTTATTATTTTTGCTAGTTTTGTGTTGCCTTTTTTGGTAATTCAAAATAATTATAAAAGTACATTACATAAATTATTTTTTGTTTTTGCACAAACAAATACTCTTTGGGCATTTGTAAATTTAATGACAGGTCTGCACCCTAATCAATTTTGGGTTAAATCCATGTATGGTGTCGGTGCTTTATTGGTTTCTGGTGGCCTGGCTTGGTTTTTTTATCTTATTGAGAGAAGATTTAATGTTACAAAATATTTGGTTATATATATTTTTGGTTTTCTTTTTTTCTTTTTTTCCATTTTTACTAATTATGTAGTCAAGGATATAAAAAATATATATTTTGGTTATTTCGATGGCCATTTTGGTTTTCTATTTCCATTCTATGGTGTTTTTTTAGTAGGGTCTTTATTGTATATTTTAATACGGCTATTTTTAGCTACTAAAAGTAGTTATGGCATCCAAAGACTGCAACTCTTTTATGTAACTTTTGGGGCTTTTATTTTTGCTTTTTTTGCAATTGTGTTAAGTTTTATTTTACCTTTATTCACAACTAATTTTTTTAGTCAATTTGATTTACTTGGCTCTTTTATTTTTTTGTTATTTATTTCATATGCTATAGCAAAATTTAGATTAATGAATATCAAATTAGTTATCACTCGCAGTATTTTGTATACAATATTAGTAGCTACGGTAGCTAGCTTTTTTGCTTTTTCAATTTTTTGGTTACCGCCAAGATTTTGGGGCGACTCTAGAAATAGTAGAATTATTACCACTATCGTTAGCTCTATTTTAGTAGTGTTATTTTTGGATCCGATTAAAAAAGTTTGGGCTAAATTAACAGACAATATTTTTTATAAAGACAAAATTGACTATTCACAAGTTTTACAGCAAGCTAGCTATATCGTCGCTAAAGAGATTGATCTGCAAAAATTATCGCATGATTTGGCGGTTTTATTAAGTGAACAATTAAAGCTAAAAAAGATCAAAATTTTCATGCCGATTGATGATAAATTTTCTTTATACGCGAGTTCTAAAGATGTTAATCAGACTTTAATTTTAAGTGAAGAAATAGTTCAGTATTTCAATGATAAGCAAGAAATAGTTATTACCGAGGAGTTATTTAGACAAAAAGATGAAGTGCAAGACCTGCAAAAACAAAAGAAATTAGAAGATGTGACGGAAGAGTTAGAAAAAATTGGTGGAGAGATGGTGGTACCGATTGTGGAGAGCAATAAAATCAATGCTTTGTTTGTTTTGTCAAATAAAATGTCCGGTGATATTTTTGGTACGGATGATATTAATTTTTTTAATTTATTAGCCCCACAGATTGCGACCGCCATTGAAAAGTCTAGATTGTATGAAGAAGTACAAGAGTTAGCCAAAAATTTACAGAAAAAAGTAGAGGAAAAGACCGAGAGCTTAAGGCAAAGTAATTTGAGTCTAGAAGCCAGAAATCGCTATTTGACTACTATGCAGTCGATCATCAATATGGTTAGCCGTACTTTGGATTTAAAGCAAGTGACACAGATGATTGCTGATAGCATTGCCTCTGAATTGGGTTATATTGGTGGTGTTTTAAGTTTTGCGAATGGGGATAATAAATTACGCGTTAAAGCCGTCACATACAGCAAGCAAGCCGAAGCTGCTATTAATATGTTGCCGGAAGACATCAAAAGTTATAGTGCTGAATTAAGTGAGGGATATAATTTAGGCGCGGATACTGTTTTACATGGTCGTATTTCTTTTGGGCAAATGTCAGATTTTTTTTCACCACCAGTCGCTAAACGTGTGATTGACAATATCCAAGCCACTTTAGGTGTGAAAACAGTCGTGGGTGTGCCGATTTTTTCGGAAGATAAAATTATTGGTCTGATTCAGTTTCTTTTACCGATTGCCAAAGAACAAGTTTCTTCTTTGGATATTGAGATGATGACCGCTTTGACGAATCAAGTCGGTATCGTGTCTCGAAATCTAGAGCTGTATGAAAATTTACAGCAAGTCAATGTTGATTTGCATGAAGCGAATTTGCACTTAAAGGCTTTAGATAAAGCCAAGTCAGAGTTTTTATCGATTGCTTCTCACCAGTTGCGCACCCCAGTTTCGGCTTTGAAAGGCTATTTGTCGATGATGATGGAAGGTGACTTTGGACCAATTCCAGAGAAGATTAAAAAATTAATTGCCGATTTATTTGATAGTGCTTCTCGTTTGGCGAGAACAATTAATGTTTTTTTGAATGTCTCGCGCATTGAAGCTGGGCGTTTGAAGCTAGAGAAAAAACCAATGCAAATCAGTGATTTGATTACGGGTGTAGTGACCGAGCTTGCTAGTTCTGCTAAAAATAAAGGTTTGATGCTAACTTATGAAGCTAGTAAAGAAACTCCGCCCTTGATTTATGCTGATAGTGATAAATTAAGAGAAGTGATTTTAAATTTAATAGATAATGCGATTAAATATACGCCGACTGGCTCTATTAAAATCAGCACAGAGATCAAAGGCGATAGTTTAGAATTTAGTAGCCAAGATACCGGCGTGGGTATCGATCCAGTAGAAGCGCAAAGTTTATTTAGAAAATTTGTCCGTGGCGATGGTGCGGCCCAGATCAATACCGGCGGTTCGGGTTTGGGTTTGTTTATTGCGCAAAAGATCGTCCATGAGCACGAAGGTAAGATTTGGGTAGAAAGTCTCGGTAAAGGCAAGGGTAGTACATTTAAATTCTCTGTGCCCTTGGCTAATAAAGAGCAAATTACAAAACAAGGCGAGGTTGACAAAAAGGTTTAGTTTATAATTATTAAAATAATTGTTTATACCCAAATTATTTTGGGTATTTTTTGACATTATATATTATTTATGTTATAAAACGTAGAAGTCTGTTCATCGACAAAAAAGAGAGGTGTAACCATGAAAACGGTTTTTGGTTTAGACTTTGGCACAAGCAACTCTGCTTTGTCAATTCTGACCAATGACCGCGTAGAGGTTATTGGTCTGGAGCCCTTCAATGAAGGCCAAAAAACAATGCGTTCCATTCTTTTCTTTGATGAGAGTGGTAATGTGTATTTTGGTCAAGAGGCAATCAATAAGTATTTAGAGAACAATGCTCATGGTCGTTTAATGCAGTCTATTAAGACCTTCTTGCCTAGTACCGTTCTTGGTGCTACATACGTCTATGGTAAAAAGTATGAGTTAGAAGATATTATTGCTCTTGTCCTGTCTCAAATCAAATTGACAGGAGAGTGTTATGTTGGGCACGAAGTAGATAGTGTTGTAATGGGTAGACCAGTAGTTTTTTCCGATGATCAGCAAGCCGATAAGCTAGCTGAAGCTCGTTTGCGTAGGGCTGCAAACCTAGCCGGCTTTAAGCATGTTGCTTTTCAGATGGAACCTATTGCTGCCGCCTTCGCATTTGAGTCCGGACTGAATATCAGGGAAGAAAAACTTGTATTAGTCGGAGACTTCGGTGGAGGAACGTCAGATTTTACAGTCATCCGTCTTTCTGGTAGCAGAAAGCGTCAACAAGATCGTTCGCAAGACGTTTTATCTACCAGTGGTATCTACTTGGCAGGTGACGCTTTTGACTCAGCATTGATGTGGAGGAAAGTTGCTCAATATTTCGGCAGAGATGTCCAGCATAGAAATATGTCTGGCAATTGGTTGAGCATGCCTTTATCAGTCATGTCTAAGTTGAAAGCCTGGCATCTGATTCCACAGCTCAGAGAGAAATCGGTGCGTGAGTTCATCCGTAAGGTGAGAACTTTTGCCGATGACCAGCAGAGCATTAGAAATCTTGAACATCTGATTGAAGATAATTACGGTTTTTTCCTTTTTCAAGCAATTGAGAG
>Ga0075911_124_pt1 | contig 29533 bp, 27 predicted proteins | sample RifGroA2_FD_68330 | JGI IMG/M metagenome (GOLD analysis project Ga0075911, IMG submission 68330) | Parcubacteria bacterium GW2011_GWA2_36_10 | reverse complement strand
TGGCATATATCATAAACAACATCTGCGGAAAGTTTATCAGCTTTTTCCAAATTTGTCGCATTGATCCAAACCAAATTTAAACTTAAGTTATTAAAATAACAAGCCGATTTCAGAGCTTCGACAACGCTTAAATAAGCATCTAGATTCTGATTATACTTACCGACTAAAGCAATCTCTATTTTTTGTCGATGATTGGCTTTGATTCGGCTGACTAATTTCTCCCACTCTTCTAGCTTGGCTTTACGGATCGGCATTTTGAAACGCTCAAAAATGATTTCGGAAATATGATTTTTTTTCTCAAAATTAACCGGCACTTCATAAATAGTACTGACTGTTGGTGCGGGAATCACTGCTTTTTCTTCGACATCAGCAAATAAAGCAATTTTCTGAATGCTTTCTTTATCTATCGGTTTATCTGAACGAGCTAAAATAATATCAGGCTGAATACCACGACGATAAAGCTCGCGCACTGAAGCTTGCGTTGGTTTGGTCTTGAGCTCACCTGAAGCCATCAAAAAGGGCAAGAGAGTCAAATGCACAAACAAGACGTTATCAGTACCAACTTCGCGGTGAAACTGGCGCGCTGCCTCTAAATAAGGCTCACCTTCAATATCTCCGACTGTACCACCGATTTCGATCAATAAAAAATCAGCCTTTGACTCTTCGGCGGCTTTTCTTATATGCGCTTTTATTTCATTAGTAATATGGGGAATGATTTGGATAGTTTTTCCTAGATAATCACCACTGCGTTCGCCTTTTAAGACTTTAGCATAGACTCGGCCAGTCGTCAGATTGGAAAGCTTGGATAAATTGGTATCAATAAAGCGTTCGTAGTGGCCGAGATCTAGATCAGTTTCTGCGCCATCGTCAGTCACATAGACTTCACCGTGCTGATAAGGACTCATGGTGCCGGGATCGATGTTTAGATAAGGATCAAGCTTCAGGGTAAAAATTTTATAGCCACAAGAACCTAAAATGGCGCCAATTGAGGCCGAAGCAATACCCTTGCCTAAGCCAGAACAGACACCACCAGTGATAAAAATATATTTTGTTTTTTCCATACTGCCGTATTATAGCAAATTTTTTTCTTTTTGTGAAAAAATATCACCGCAAAGCGGGACTAAAGAAAATAGAGACTAAATTGCCTCTATTTTTACTAAAATTAATACTCTGTTATTATCTGGTAATTGCAACCAAACTTGATGTTTGCCCAAATCTTTCAAAGCAATAAAATCTACAAACCATTTCTCTTCTAGATTTATATTAAAATTTTTCTTCGTGGCTTTAATAATGTCTGCTATTTTGATAGCTTGAAACAAATGTCCTTTATCTGAAGTCTTACCAGCAAAAATCAAAGTTTGTTGCTGTAAAGTATTTTTGATCTTTTGATAAACAGCGACTTTGACCTCTACTTTTTTAGCGATTACTTTTTCTTCCGCTTTGATGTTTTGGACGTTTTTGGTAGTAGCTAAAACTGCTTTTTTTTGAGGCAACAAAAAGTTCATCGCAAAACCATCAGATACGTCTTTAATCTCTCCTTTTTTACCAATATTTTGAATATCCTGTAATAAAATTAGTTTCATAATTTAATTTAATAATTCTTTAGCTTTGTCGAGCTGTGGATCAAGGTCTTTATTGAAATCCTCTGTACTAAACTCAACCACTACATCCGGTTCAATACCTTTTTCATTGATCGCACGATCTTTTGGTGTCAGCCATTCAGCCACTGTCACTTTCAAAGATGAACCATCGCTTAAATCAAATAACTGCTGAACTGATCCTTTACCAAAAGTCTTTTGACCAACCAGTTTAGCAATGCCGTAATCTTGTAAAGCGCCAGCTAAAATCTCTGAAGCGGAAGCCGAACCTTCGTTTACCAAAACCACAGTTTTAAAATCTTTCAAAATATTTTGGCCACTAGCTTTGTACTCGGTATTGTCAGCTGTATTAGCAAAAACTTCTTTCACTACCACGTCATCTTTATTGAGCCAGAAGCTAGCTATATCTACCGCGACGTTTAAATATCCACCTGGGTCATTACGTAAATCTAAAACAATGCCTTTAGGATTGTCTTTTACTATTTGTTTAGCTACTTTAGCAAAGCGGTCATTGGTATCACTGTTAAAATTAGTGATTTCTACTACCGCAATGTTATTTTCTAATTTATAAACCACACTAGGAATAGCTATTTTATCTCTAGTGATAGTGATATCTTTTGGCTTATCTTCATCTTTACTCAAAATCATCAATTTCACTGTCGTGCCTTTTTTACCACGAATCAAAGTCACAGCTTGATCAACTGACAAACTAGTTGAATCCTGGCCATCAATAGCAAAGATTTTATCCCCTGCTCTTAAGCCAGCTTTTTCAGCAGGTGAATCAGCCAGTGGTGCAATGATTACTAAAATATCATTTTTCTTACCAATCTCGGCACCAATACCAGAAAAACTACCGTTTAATTCCTGCGTAAAGTCTGAAGTGATTTCTGGAGTCAAAAATACCGTATAAGGATCTTTGGCAGCGTCAACCATACCAGAAATTGCTCCATAAAATAAATCCTTATCAGCCATGCCACTGGATTTAAAATAATTCTGCTGTAACAAATCCCAAACCTGACTAAACAAGGCTGAATCTATTTGATCTTTACCAGCAAATAACTGACTAATAGAACCTTTAGCCACTTGACCACCATCAACGGTATTTTTTGTGCTCGCCTCTCCTGTCCAAAGACCAAAAGTAAAAAGAACTAAACCAGCAAAAACTAATAAATATATTTTGATAAATTTTTTCAAGCCACCAGGTTTGACCGCTTGAAAATTAGACTTTATTTCTTGATCCATAAATTTTTATTCTCTTATTTTTTAGCTTGTTTTCATACACACAATAAGTGAATGAGAAATTTTGATTAGCAAACTAAATAAAAATTTTATTTATTCTGCCGCCTTTTTATTTTTAAATGCCGGTAGGATTATACCTAAAAATAATAATGCCATCCATAAAAGTTCACCTTCTGATTTTTTGAAAAATTTTGCCCACCCCGGAATATTTAAATCTCTTACCTCTTCTATATATTCAGGCGCACATGGGCCCCTGCCATCATTCATACAAATGATGTCTCCCGTTGAAAATAATGGTCCTTTTGGTAAATAATGATTAACGTAATAAATAAATCCAGTTACTGTAAAAAAACAGACCCACACTATAATGGTTAAATATTTTATTCTTGTTTTTCTATTTAAGTGCATAAATTAAATTTTTATTTAGCTCACGAACCGACAATCTGGTGTTGGACACCATAGTTTTCATCCATCTTAACTATTTCTTGCTTTATTTTTTCAATAATGGTTTGAAATTTATTTTCATCAATTTTTATCTCGTCTTTATATTTAAACCAAGTTAAAATTTTACATTTGTTAACTTTTTTATTAGCAATACTATGATGGTGGATTATAGAATTTCTATAACAATTAATATCTGACATAAGATTAGAGTCTAGTTTAATATTGTGTGACTTTTCTGTCTTATCACGATAATATTCCCAGTATTGATATATTAAGACTATACAATAATTAGCTATTTGGTAATAATTTTTTCCATTTGGTTTATTTCTTTCTTTTCTATCGGCAACTGTTGACCTATGTTTTAGTTTTATCTCGTTGTTTTCTATATCCTTTTTAACATAATCAAAATTAACTTTATCAAGCTCATCAAAAGAGTAATGACCCTTAGCAACCTCTTTTTCTTGTATTTCCATTATCCTAGAATAGACACTATGGAATCCGGCTTTTGCATCTAAATAAAGGCCATTAATTTCACTTATAGTTGATAAAAATTGATTGAGGAATTGCATGTTTAGCATATGGATGAAAATTATGACGTCTAACAGGAAAAAAGCTGAAATTGTCCCGCAGCGCGGGACAATTTATAAAGTTTTATTATGCTACTCTTTCGATTTTGGCGCCTAGTTTAGCTAGACGTTGATCTAAAAACTCATAGCCACGATCTACTTGATAAATATTATCTATCACACTCTTGCCACTTGCTGCTAGTGCCGCGATGATCAAAGTAGCTCCAGCGCGCAAATCAAAACTCGTCACTTCTTTACCATATAAAGGTGTAGGTCCTAAAACTACTAAACGATGTGGATCAGAAACCATGATATCAGCTCCCATTTTTTTAAGTTCAGCTACATATTTAGTACGGCCATCATACATCCAATCATGGATCAAAGTCGTGCCTTTGGCTTGCGTCATCATAGCGGTAAAAGGCTGTACTAAATCAGCCGCAAAGCCAGGAAAAGGCATGTCATGAACTTTATCAATGGCTTTTAAGTTTACTTTACCATCAACTAATAAATTAGCTAACTGATAGTTTTTTTGTTTACTTAAAGCTAAGGGCTGAATCTCTATCTTTAAGCCTGCTTCTTTGAACTTTTCTAGCTCTAATGGTAAAAAATACGGCGCAGTGTTTAAAATCAAAAGCTTAGAGCGTGTCAAACCCGCTAAAGCGATAAAAGTACCAGTTTCTATCGGATCAGGCATGATAGTGTATTCTGTGCCTTGGAGATGATTGCTACCACGAATCACTAAATCATGAGTGCCTATGCCGTCAATCTCTAGACCCATGCTTTGCAAAAACCAACACAAATCTTGCACGCTTGGATCAGCGGCCGCAACGCGAATTTTGACTTGGCCTTGATTTAAGGCTGAAGCTAAAATAATATTTTCTGTACCAGTGACGGAAAATTCATTCATCACTATCTCACTGCTTGCGGGTGCTACTTTTTCTAAAATATAAAACTTATCATCACAATCTACTTGCACACCTAATTTATGAAAGGCTTTAAAGTGTGTATCCATTGATCTAGCGCCAATCTGACAGCCACCCGGAGCTTTAGTTTTGATGCGTCCAAAACGACCAACCATCGCGCCCATTAATAAAATAGAAGAACGCATGGTGCTGATCAAATCCATGTCTAATTTTTCTGGATCTAAATTGGCACTGTCGATTTTCAAGCTATTTTTATCTAGCCAAGTAATTTTCACTCCCAAAGACACCAAGATCTGAATCATTTTTTTGACATCCTCAATGACCGGCACATTATGCAAAGTCACTGGCTCTTTAGTCAAGATTGTCGCTGCCAAAATTGGCGTCGTAGCATTTTTAAAACCAGCTACTTTGATCTCACCTTGTAAAGAATTTCCTCCTTGAATTATAAATTGGGACATAGTATTATAATTGATAGTTAGTAAGTATATAATACCCTAAATTATAAGATTAAACAATAAGAAATTTATGACTAAAAACACTAGGCGCTTCACTTATTTATCCTTTTTCTTGCTTTTTTTCATCATTGCGCCAATTTTAGTTTTCTACGGCTTGGGCTATCGCTATAATTTTGCCAAAAAAATTATCGAAAAAAATGGCGCGGTTTTTGTCAAGTCTTACCCTAGTAAAGCCACTATTACTATTGATCAAAAAATAGACAAAGAAAAAACACCGATTCAAATCACGGAAATCAAACCTGGCTTACACCAAATCACTTTGAGTAAAGACGGCTATCTGCCGTGGACAAAAAATCTAGCGGTCAAAGCTGGGGAAGCCACTTTTATCGAAGATGTCGCTTTATTTTTAGAAGACAGGACTAAAATGGATTTGGGAGTTGGCGGAACTAACTATCTAATCAACAAAAATAAAAATAAATATCTTTATTTAAATAACAATGATTTATTCATCACCAATACAGAACAAGAAAAAACTACCAAAATTTTTACTTTTGATATTAAAACCGAATTAATCGACTGGTCACCAGATGATCAAAAAATTCTTTTTTTACAAGACAAACAATACAGCATTTTAGAAATCGGCAGTAATAAAATTAAAAAACTTAATTTAAAATATTCAAGATTTTGGCTTAACTGGTGATTATTTAGTCACGCAAAAACAGGCTGGCATCGCCTCTCAAGTAGAGCAATGGCAAAAAGATAACTTAAACTCTGTTCGTAGTTTAGCTAATTTAAATTTAGGTACTTTCAAAGTCTTACTAGCCGACAATGATTATTTGATTTTTACTCTTGGCACTAAACTTTATATTCAGCGACCAAATGTCGAAGTATTTTCTGTGCCAGTCGCGCTAGTAGAAATCTATGGTAAATATTTATTGATCAATGATGGTTATCAGACTATTCTCTATGATTATAATGAAGATCAAAAAGAAATCATTGACCGCTCCTCACAAATAGTCTCTGAACTAAAATGGCATCCAAACGGTAGCTATTTTATCAATGAGGTCAATGGCGAAACCGCTATTTTTGAGCTAGACAGTCGCGATTATCGAAACAATGTCAAATTATTCAACAATCCTTTAAAGAAAATGTATCTTTTTAATAAAAAAGGCGACAAATTATTTGTCTTAACTCCCGACGAAAACTTTTCTTTGACTATTCAATAAACCATATGAAAATTACAAATAAAATTGGTGAAATATCATGTAATTTTTCCTTATTAGAATTATACCTATCCTGTTTTATAACTCGGCTAATTTCAGAAGACACAAAAATAGGAACTATTGTAACTTGTGAAATGTCTTTTCAAAATTTACTTAAAGCATTTCATTCATTATTAAAATATAAAATAAATAATGAAAAAGACTTAAAAGAAGCAAATAAGCTAGTCAAAAAACTGAATTCTTTAGAACAAGAAAGAAATAAAATAGTACACAGTGTTTATTTATCTGAATCAGATTCAAAAAATATAGTAAGATTAAAAACAACTGCTAAACAGAACCATGGTTTAAAAACTACAACCGAACCAGTAAATTTGAAAAAATTTACACTATTAAATGAAGAAATTGATCAGGCCATCAAAGATCTTTATGCGCTATTTAAAAAATTATACAAAGATGAAGGTTGGAAATATGCTTAAAAAATAATTGATGGAAAAATTGAAGTAATTAGCGAAGGAAAATGGTTTACGATTAATTAAAAACTATGGAAAATAATGAAAAGCACAAAAGAATAGCCAATTTTTTATTTGAAATTGGCACGATGAGAAAATTACCTCGCATGCACCAACAAACTCTTTTAGCCCAAGATTTATCGGACAATATCGCTACTCATTCTTATCGCGTATCTTTGATTGCTTGGTTTTTAGCTAAGCTAGAGCAAGCAGATCCATATAAAACAGTGATGATGGCACTTTTGCACGACACTAAAGAAGTCAGAAGTGGCGACCATAATTATGTCCACAAAAAATATGTCAAAATATTTGAAGATGAAATTTCTAAAGACCAATTAGGCGATCTGCCTTTTGATGATTTATTTACTATTGATCAAGAATTCGAAGTAAGACAAAGCAAAGAAGCTATTATTGCCAAAGACGCTGACTTAATTGATCAAATATTGCTATTAAAAGAATATGTCCATCAAGGCAATAAAGAGGCAGAAATTTGGCTATCTGGCAAAGGCAATAACGAAAGATCAAATGTTCAATATAGAAATTTAAAAACTGAATCTGCCAAAATTTTAGGCCAAGAAATAATGGAAAGTAGAGTTTCTGAATGGTGGGAAAATATTTGGACTTCCAAAAATAGATAGGGTTTTAGTTACTTAAAATATCTAAAGTTTAATTTTTTAAAATTTTATTTAAATCTACCAAAAATTGCTCATAATTTTCAAACAAAATTGTTTGCATACCAAGCTCTTGGGCGGGAACTAAATTTTGAGGCAAATCATCGATAAATAAACATTCCTCTGCTTTTAGCTTTAAAATTTCTAAAGCTTTTTGGTATATCGCTATGTCTGGTTTAGCTAAGCCAGTGTTATATGAAGTAATAACAAAATCAAACACTTCTCTAAAATCATTTTCTTCTAGAACGGTCTCTAGCCATGATTCTATTTGATTAGAAAGTATCGCTAATTTATATTTGTTTTTGAGATTATATTTTACAAAATCATAAAGATCGTGTTCTATGAGAGTAGTGTTTTCAATAAAATATTTTTTAAACTCTATTTCTTCCATGCCAACTAATTCACCAAGTTTTTGCCAAAAAATATTTGAGTCTATTTTACCAAGTCTAGCTTCTGCCCAAATAGCTGAAGACACTTTATTTACCTCTTCTGGATCTATCTTAAATTTAAGAGCATTGTTCTGTAAAAATTTTTTAATATCTGCCTCTACAGAAAATACACCACCAAAATCAAAAATAATTGCTTTCAACATATTTTTTTATTTAAATAACTCACTCCAGCTAAGAGACCTCCGCGACAGAGGAGGTCTCTTATAGCTCTTTTAATTAAATTTCAACTGTGCGATTCTTTTCTCTGTCCAGTCAAACACTTCATAACGATCGGGCTTTTTCTTTAGCTCAATCACTACTTCGTCTAATCTGGAATCTAGACGATCGATTTCAGTTTTAACTGAAGTCATAATTCTCTCTTCTGTTTGATCAAGTCTTTGGTCAAACCTTTTATCCAATCTCTTTTCTAACTCTCCTAATCTTTGATCCAAACGATCATCAATCAGATCAGCTATTTGTTTTAAATCACTTTTCTTCATACTAAAAAATTAATTATTAGTAAATCAATAATATAATAATTATTTACGCGTGTCAAAATCCCCGCCAATGGCGGGGATTTTGACCACAAAAGATTCACAAAAAATAGCTATTTTGAGTTATCCACAGATGATCTCTTGACATTCGGTTTTTGTTCGGTATATAATAAATCTATAAGAAATAAATATATGCCACATCTAACAAAAAAACAAAAAGAAATCCTAGATTTCATCAGTCAGTTTATCCAAACTAATGACTACGCACCTAGCTATCGAGAAATTGCCGATTACTTTGGCCTATCCTCCACCGCCACCGTCCATGAGCATGTCAAAGCCCTAGAAGACAAGGGCCTGATCTCTACTAGCCACAATGCTGCTCGCTCGCTGGAGCTCACCACCATCCAAAGATTCGGCCAAGCTATCGAACTGCCACTTGTGGGTTTAATCACCGCTGGAGAGCCAATTGAAGCCATTGAGAACAGAGAAACACTGACTGTGCCCCGAGACTTCGTCCATGATGAAAATAGCTATGTTTTGAAGGTCAAAGGTGAGTCAATGATTGAAGAAGGTATTTTAGATGGCGACTATGTAATAGTGGAAAGAAACTTTTACCCTCAAAATGGCGATGTGGTTGTCGCCTTACTAGATAACACTTACGCTACTCTCAAAAAATATTATCGAGAAAAAGATCGCATTCGCCTGCAACCAGCTAACCATACTATGAAACCTATCTATGCTAAAAATCCTGCTATCCAAGGTATAGTCCGCGCAGTCTTAAGAAAATTTACATAAACATTCTTTAGCTATTCCCCGCCTACGGCGGGGAATACCAGAAACAAATAATAAAAACTTCCCCTCAGGGAATTATAAATAAAATACAAAAAAATTTGCCGCTTATAAGCGCTGAATAAACTAACAAATTTTACTCCTAAAAAGTAACAAAAAATACTAACAAATTTTCCTCCGCCGTAGGCGGAGGGAATAAATAGAAACTTTATGCAAAAAAGAAGAATCAAGAGCTGGCTTCGAAGCCTGCCCATCTTAAATCATGTCAATTTCGTAAAAACTTACCAAAAATTACTAGAACAACAGAAAAAAGTAAACCGCCCACAGGGCGGTCGCCTTATCGGCGAAAAAAATAGTTTGATGATCAAAAATTATTCTGCTAGAGCTTTTATTTGATTAATGTAACTGTCAGATAAATTATGCTCTTGTGCTCCACTTAAAACTATCTGATAATACTCAGCTGTCGGCGTACCCATTGTTTGATCTTTTTCGACAATATAAACTTGCGCTAAGACATTTGTGTTTTTCCAATCTATTTTAACAGCTTGCCTTTGATAAGTATTTGGATAACCCTCTACTTGGTCTAAACTTTTTAAACATGCATCTTTGACCTGAAATAGCACACCCTCTATAGTTTGACTGGCCATTGGTCTGATATTAGCATAACCACGGCCATAAAAATAAAAGCTATAGCCAGGTAATTGAGCCTTACCCAAATCCACAAAATTATCTTGACCACAGCGCTCGGTCATCCTAGCTAAACTCATATTTGAGCCATAAGCAAAGTAAAATAAGCCGTTACCAAAATTAGGCACTGTCTCCTCTATTTTAGCTGTATTTTTAAGCGCTGTTGGCTGAATATCTGCTTTTTTAGCTAAATTTGTAGTCTTTACTTGCCCACAAGCTGTTAAGCTAAAAAGTGCTAATAAAGTTAATAAATATAAAGTTTTTTTCATAGAAATCCTTTAATTATCTGTATTATAGCACACTTTTCACATTGAGGCCTGACATATTCCTCCCCGTTCCCCGCCTACGCGGGGATGACACGGGGAGGAATTGACAAAACCCTAAAAATTAGCTATGATATTGGAAGTTTTATAAGTTAAATAATTCAAACTATATGGCCCATAAGAAAGCAGGCGGATCCACTAGTTTAGGCCGTGATTCCGTAAGTAAAAGATTAGGCGTCAAATTATTCGCCGGACAAATTGCTAAAGCTGGCAATATTTTAGTACGCCAAAGAGGTAGTAAATTTCACCCTGGTTTAAATGTCTTAAAAGGCAAAGATGATACTTTATTTGCTCAAATTGCTGGCATCATTAAATTTAGATCACTCAAAAAAAGAAAATTTGATGGTTCACTAAAAGAGACCAGATTTATCGATATCATGCCTCAAGCTAAATAAATTTTACTCTTTAAAAACCCCCGGCGTATGCCGGGGGATTTTTATTTGATAAATATTAGACAAAAATTTATTTAAACTTTCAAATATCGTCTGACGGCTATAGAGGTACTGATCATGTTAATTATCGCTAGTGCTAAAAATTGTCCTCCAAAAATTAACCAAAAATTAGCTTGAAAATATTGTTGGATATTAATCACACTGGCATCTTGAAAATAATTTGTCAAAGATGGTTGAAGCAAATTTAATAATGGATAAACAAGGGCTAATAAAAGCAAAATACTAACTAGGGCGTATAGCACACCTTCTAATAAAAATGGCCAACGAATAAAAGAATTACTCGCACCAACTAATTTCATCACCGTCACTTCACTTTGTCGACTATAAATACTGATACGAATAGTATTGAAAATAACTATAATAGAAATTAATAAAAAAGCTAAAATCACATACCAACTGTATTTATTTATCACTTTAGCAAAACCATCAATTTTATTGACAAAAGCATCATAGTCATTAAAATCACTACTATCCACAAGATCTTTATACTTATCGTTAGAAACAAAAGTCAAAATATTTTGATACTGTGATAAATCATGGGCCTGAATAGCCAAAGAATAAGAAAATGGATTTTCGTTTTCTCCAAAAACTTCTAGTACTTTTTTTGCTTTGTCACTTAAATTTGATTGTTCATATAAAGCTCGATTTTCTTCTGGTGTAATGATAGTCACTTTCTGAACATCAGGGTCAGCTTTGAGTTCAGCTACTAACCATTCTACTTTGGCTTGCTCGAGCTTTGGTTTTAAAGATACTAAGATATCTACTTTTTTATTTACACCTTCGATAGTTGCAGTTTTAAGATAATCAATACTCAATAACATGGTAGTAGAAAATAAAGCCATCAACATCATCGTCACGGTCACGATGGATAGCCAAAAGTTTCTAAAAAAACCTTGGATAGCGAATTTAATTACTCTTAAAAAACTGCGCATAAATTTTTTCTTAACTTACAGATGCCTTTTCCCCGCGTCCGCGGGGAAAATAACGGCATAGTAAAATATTAATTATAGCAAATAACGACCTTGAGCTTGATCAGAAATCAAAGCTCCATTTTCCAAAGTCAAAACACGGCTCTTGAGACTATTTACCACATCTCTGTTATGAGTCACCAAGACAATAGTGGTGCCTAAATCATTTATTTTCTTTAATAAATCAATAATTTCTCGAGTATTAATCGAGTCTAGATTACCAGTTGGCTCATCAGCCACCAATAGCTTTGGCTTATGTACTAAACTACGAGCGATAGCGACACGTTGCTGTTCACCACCAGATAATTGATGTGGATATCTATTTTCTTTTCCCTTTAAGCCCACTAAGGCAATCATTTGTTTAACAGTTTTATCTATTTCATCATTGGCAAAGCCACAAGCCTCCATGGCAAAAGCAATATTTTCAAAAACAGTTTTTTTTGGTAATAATTTAAAATCTTGAAAAATTACCCCTAGTTGCCGACGTAAAGTCGGTATTTCTTTATTTTTAATATTCGTAATATCCCAGCCACCGACTATCACCTCGCCTTTAGTGGCCCTTTCTTCAGCGATAATCATTCTGATTAAAGTCGATTTACCAGAACCACTTTGGCCAACCACTGACACAAATTCACCTGGCTTGATATGAAAATCAAGATCTCTTAAAGCATGAATGTGTGGCGTGTAAGTTTTACTTAAATTATTTACTTTGATCATATGGTTCTACTTTGACATATATTAAACCTGCCCCTAGAGAGCCGAGTTGTTTAAAAGCATAAGTATCTAAATCGATCAGACGATTAGTTTTTAATTCTGGACCATAATCATTGACAGTGACGATAATTGATTTACCGGTTTTTAATCTTGTCACTTTTAATTTTGTGCCTTTGGGATAATCTCGAGAAGCAGCAAAATTACCGTTTTTATAATTAAAAGCTTTATAACGACTTTGATTGTAGTAGCTAGCTATACCATCATGAGCTTGATAATCAGCAAAAACTGCTAAAATAATACTCTGCCCTTGCCCAAGCAAACTAGTGCTAATAAATCTTTCTTTAACATCATTATAGCCAGCTATAATCTGCCAAGTATTCAGCTCTTGATTATACAAATAAATATTTTTAGAACTAAAATCATCTACTTTATAAACCAAGCTTAAATCATAATCATTACTATCGGAATTACTATCAATCTGATAAAAATCAGAAACAAATTGCTTTCCCTATTCACAGCTGCCCGACTGCTAGCTACTTGAGTGCTAAAGGCTAAAATAAAAATCGCAAAAAATAAAATTTTATATTTCATATTGTTTAATAATTCTTTTTAACGCTGGCGATTTGCATATATTGTTTAAAAAATTCCTCCAAAGTTCTAGCTTGCACCAAAATTGGTCTCACTTGCCAAACTTTTTCATTGTTTTCACCATCCACAATTGATTCAAGCCTCCAAATCACATAAGCACCAGGCGTGATCACAATTTGACTATATTTACCCACTTCCAAACTTTTGATTGGTTCATAAAAATCTACTAGTTCTGACTCTTTGAGCCATAAACCACTTTCGGCATAAGTCAAATCAAAAGAAAACTCTTTGGCTACTTCCATAAAATCTTTGCCGCTTTCTAAAACGGCGTAAGCAGCTTGAGCTTTTTTCATACCTTCTTGGTCATTATAATTTTCCAACATATGCTGATAAACTTTGGCTTCCAATAAAAATGGTTTGACAATTATTTCCTTAAACTTAGCTAAGCTAACCCCGTAAGTTTTTTTACTAAAATCAGCAAAAGACTCTTGACTTTGGTCAATCACATTTGAAGCTTTGAGATAATCTTCAACTTCTTTACTATCTACTGATAATTTATAATTTTTAGCTAAATGCTCCAGCCAAGCATCTTTGACTGCCCTTTGCCAAGCTACTTCACTTAAATCAATCTCACCAAAACTATTGTCTGAATTATTTTTGACATAAAAATCTAAAGATTTTTGATGATCCATAAATCTAGTCAAAGAAACAGGATAACTTTCAGCCTGATCTTTGATTTCGCCAGCACTTAGATGATAAATTTTAGCAAAAAAATAGTTCACACTAGTTGGCAATTTATGAGCATAAACTAATTTGAGACCCAAAGCCTGTAAACCTAAAAAAACTACTACCAAGACAATAAACCAGATCATGCTTTTTTTCATAAATTTGAAGGAAAAAAATAATTAAACCATTTTTGCCAATTAGACAAATCCTCTTCTCCGTTTTTAAATTCTACGACTTGATTTTCTTGATCAGTCGTCAAATCAATCCTTTTTTCTCCGGGTTTGCTTAAATTCAGCTGTAGTCTGGCTTGTTCTTCCACGTACTTATCGGTCTCTAAATAAGAAACTAGATCTTTTAATTTATCTTTTTCTTGTTGGACAGACACCAATTGCTCGTTTAAATCACCTATCTCCTGATTAATCGCGTGTCTTTTTATTAGTTCTTTGCCTACTTTAAATAAAGAAAAAACTAGAAATACACTTAATAAAATAATAAAAACATTAGAATTATAAAACCTTCCCCAAAATGTTTGTCGTGATCTTTGAATCATAGTTTTTACTCCTGCTAATTATAACATAAAATAAGTATTTAGCAAAAAAATATAATATGCAAAGCGGGATTTTCTTTTACTGGATATTTTTACAAAAAAACATTATAATAAGAGTAGCATAAAAATAAACATGAACATTCAGGAAATAAAAACCAAAAAAATTTTATGGCTCCATATCAATAAACCGACTAGAGCCGAAATGGATTACTTAAAAGAAAATTATCATTTCCATCATTTAGATCTGGAAGATTGTTTAGTTCGTGTCCAAAGACCACAAATCAGTGAGTATCATAACTATATTTTTTGTATTTTAACTTTTCCGGTTTTTAATAAAACAACCAGAGAAATAGAATCAAGTGAAGTTGATTTTTTTATTAGTGACAAATATTTAATCAGCTTAACTGATGGCTTAAATCCAACGGTGAATGATTTTTTCAAAGAGGTAAAAAATAATGATTATAATAAAACTGCTTACATGTCAGCTCATCCGGTCAATCTATTATACGAAATTTTACATCGACTACAAAATAATACCTTGCCAATGCTTGATCATGTCTCGGAAGATATCGAGAATGTAGAAAAAAGAATATTTTTAGGTGAAGAAAAAAAAGTAGTCAGAGAAATCTTGAACGTTAGACGCAATATTGTCAACTTGCGCAAAATCATGCAAGCGCATAAAAACATCATCAAAAAATTGATGGACTCGCATACTAAATTTTTCATGCCTGACCAAACTAATATTTATTTTACCAATATTTTAGATCGCACCAAAGACATTTGGGATTTATTAGAGACCCAAAAAGAAAATATCAATGCTTTTCAAGAAACCAATGAATCTTTGATTTCTAACAAATCCAATGATATCATGCGCATTTTGACGATTATTTCCGTCATTATCATCCCAGCCACACTACTTTCCTCTATTTTTGGTATGAATGTCCAATACATGCCTCTCATAAATCAGCCATATGATTTTTGGCTAATATTAGGCATCATGCTTTCTATTATGCTTTGTTTTTTGGCATTTTTCCGCAAAAAAGACTGGCTCTAAATCTTTAAATTATCAAAACTAAAACTTGCCTTAACCCCACCAAGGGTTAGTGTTTTTTGATAAAATCTCTGCCGTCTGAAAACTCAAAAATTGTCCCTATAAAACCCCGCCGAAGGCGGGGTTTTATTTAATATTAAACTATGATAATATATGATAAATATATGGATAATTTCTGGGAACAATTAGCCAAACCAATTCTCTCGATGACGCCAATGGCCGGTATCACTGATTCGGCTTGGCGCCAAATCTGCAAAATGTGGGGCGCTGATGTCGTCCATACTGAATTCGTCTCCGCTGATGCTTTACATTATGGTAGTAAAAAAACTTTAGCTATGCTCGCCTACCAAGCTAGCGAACAACCAGTGGTTGTGCAGCTATTTGGTAAACGTATAGACATGTATCCTAAAGCGGCAAAAATAGTAGAATCTTTAGGTGTAGCTGGCATTGACTTAAACTTTGGTTGCCCAGCTAAAAAAGTAGCTGGTCATGGTGGTGGTATTTGTTTACTACGAGACATGGAAACTGTCAAAAAGATTGTTAGTACAACTATTGAATCCACAAACTTACCAGTATCAGTCAAAAGTAGAATTAGCCTAAACACCGTCCAGGGCCAGCCTGAACAAGGCCAAATAACGGCTTTTGATTTAATCACTGCTTTAGCTGATCTACCAGTCAAAGCCATGATTATCCACGGTCGGACCTATGAAACGCCCTTTACTGGTCCAGTTGATCTAGAGACTTTAAAACAACTCAAACAAGCTTTTAAAACTGGCATGTTTTTAATCAACGGCTCTTTTCAAACAATAGAATCAGTTGCCAGTGATTTAAAATACACTCAAGCCGACGGCATTGCCTTATCACGCGCACTCTATGGTCAACCATGGCTCTTTAAACAAATAAAAGATTATCTCAAAACTGGCACTTATCAAAACATCACTTGGCCAGAAATAAAAATGACAGCCATCAAACATGCTGAATTATTATTTGCTAACAAAGGTAAATCTAGTTTTAAAGAAATGCGTAAACATCTTTTGTTTTACGTCAAAGGCCGTCCTGATGCCTCTGAACTAAGAAAACAATTAGTCAGTGTCGAAACACCACAAGCAGTCGCAAAAATATTAAATAACTTAGAATAACCCCTCGGGAGGGGTTTAAAAGTTGCAAAAAAGAACCCCGGGTTTACCCCGGGGTTCTTTTAATTATTTTTAGTAAGCTATTCTATAAGGAGATAAAATACTACTTGGCTCTTCGATAATAGCGCCAGTTGGATAATTATCTAAATTATCTTTAGTAATCACATTTTTATAACGGAAATAATTACGTTCAAAGCTATAAGTACTACTAAACGGTCTTTTTTGACCATTCTCTAAATAATAAATAGTATCGCTATTTCTAGCTTTTACCAAAGTACCATTTGGCAACTTAGCATCCATCACTTCGCCATCAGAATTATAGCTCGTAAAGAAATAGCCGACAATAACATCTTGGACTAATGACGTCCATTTATCACCATACAAATTACGAGCTGTGTCTGAATTAGGAATATATCTTAAAGCGCCATTGGCTTCCACCGTATAAACTTTTTGAGTTTCAGGATGAGTGACTAATTTTGTGCCAGGACGATAAGCAATTACCCCGCCATTAGGATAAAGGTCTAGCTCTGATACCTCTACTTTTCTAACAGTGTTAAAATTTTCATACCAAGTATAATAAGTTTTTGGATCAGGAAAGACATATTTTTTACAATCAGCCGCAATATAATAAACTGCTGCATCTTTGGTATTCTTTTTTGCTATTAAAGTACCGGCGGTGTTGGAACAATCCCTATCACCCAAAACTTGACCAGTAGTATAATTAATACTGTCATTAACCACCGCTGAAGTACCACGACTATTTCTAAATTGGGCATAAACAGTTTTTTGACCAATACCATTTAGTAATGTCCAAGCAGTGGTAGTACTATAAGGACGCCAAGCCACAGAACTTAAGTCAGAAAAATTACCAACTTTCATTTCTAATGGTGCATATTGGCTTATCATATTATTAGCAGATAAAGTCAAGGTAACTACTAAATTATTAGTGGCCACTGCATTATTATTGATCAAGATGCTAGCGTTATTTGGCTGACGACTGGAGCTACCACTACTGTTACCACCACCGTTACTACCGCCACCAGACGGAGCGTTAACAGTGATAGTAGAAGTAGCAATTGGCGAATAAGCTAAACCATCAAAGGCTCTGTAAGTAAAAGCGTCTTCACCAATAAAACCACCGTTGGCTTGATAAATAAAAGAACCGTTGCTAGCTAAAGCCAAAGTGCCATGACTAACATTCGCGGCTAAAACAGCTGCCATATCCAGTGGGCCATCAGTATCTATGTCATTAACCAATACTCCAGAAGCGACTTCAATGGTCAATTGATTGCCACTAGTGACACTATAGGCGTCATTAGCAACTTGTGGAGCTTGATTATTATTGCCAGCTACTGTGATTGTAACGGTGGCTAAATTTGACAAAGCTTGACCATCAAAAGCCTTGTAAGTAAAAATATCTTTGCCAATAAAATCTTTTTCTGGTACATAGCTAAACTGTCCGCTAGGTTTACCCATGATTAATTCTCCGTGCTTTGGCCAAGTTTCTACTACGGCACTAAAATTTTCTTTATTACTTGGATTGATAGCACCATCTGGATCAGTATCATTATCTAAAATACTTTTAGGAGCTATAACTAATTTCGTATTTTGTTTAGTAGCATAAACATCATCTTTAGCAATTGGCGCTTGATTAGCTGGCACACTAGCATCACGACCAATATTTAAACGTAGATAAATATCATCTGATTGAACGCCATTAATGCTTGTGACCTTACCTTGATACTTATATTCACCAACTGGTAAGTCGCTATTAAGACGCCAGTTTGGTTTTCTATCTGGACCATTAAGCATAATAAGGCTACCTTGGCCATCAGCATAAAGATGAAAAACTGGAGCAAAACGATCTGGCGTCGGATAAGGATATTGTACTGAATCATCACCCAAATAAGCTGCAAAAGCATCTGGATAAGAAGCTAAAACAAAAGTATATACGCCTCTAGCTAATTCTATGTTAGTATCTGTATCTTTAGTCAAGCGTAAATAATATGCTTTTTCTTTAGGATCAGTGTTTAAAACAAAACCGCTAGCTAGACTACCATAAACTTTTGTCCAATCAGTATCTCTAATAGCAGCGGGATTAGTCACTACTTCTAAACCTAAATAAGTAAAGCTAGGTATAGACGGTACAATATGACCACCACCTCCGCCATTACCAATATTAGGACTAATGTTAGGAGTCGGAATTTCTTTAGCTATAGTTTCTTTAATATTTTCAGCGGCAGCTGAAATTTGATTTAATCCAAAACCAAAGACGTTAAACAACAAAAAGCTTAACAAAAAAGCTGACAGGATTCTGCGACTATTTTTACGATAAAACATATACTTACAAAATTAATAATAAAGCAATGAAAACTAATAAAGCTAGACTTGATAAAATCACTTTATAGTGTTGATGTTTGATATGCACAAAAATATTCAAAGCTGCTAAGATCGCTAATAAAGCAAAAAATATCCGATAATAAATAATAGAAATATTAAATATTGCTCTAGAGGCTGGTGCTTGCGTCTTTTTTAAGTAAAAATATTGTTCAAAAATAGAGCTTTTACTCGGTACGATATTTTTCCATTCTAAATCAGTCAAGATTTCATTACCAGCCTGATCAATCACTTGTAAGCTTGGTAAAATCATTGGACTTAAAAATCCTTGTTTAAGCTTCTACTTTTAAGATTTTTTCATCTTTAGCCTCTGGTGTATCCACCATGATAATGGTTTTTTCCAAATCAACAGTTGGGGCACTAAAATCTAAATTTCCTAAATAAGTATCAGAACTTAAATTTTGTGTACCTTGCCAAGCCACTATTTTTAAGCGATGTGTACCTTCACGTAATTCTAAAAATAAACTGATATTTTCTTTAGTTAAATTTTTTACTTGGCTAACTATTAATTTATTTTGATCATAAACCTCTACTTTGTCAGCGTTTTTAGCTAAAACGTCAAGCTGCAAACTTGCTTCTTTACTTAACCAATTATTTTGTAAATTTAAAATACTAGGTTTTGCCAAAGGATATTTGATAGCTGTTTCTGCTAACACTTCTGTTTCATTACCTGATGTTTCTGACTCTGGAGTATTAATTACTTCTTCTAATTTTGGCTGTTGGATAGCTACCTGACTATTTCTTACTGTGTTGGTAGCCGGTTTATTTACTACCACTTGTGGCTTAGCTTGAGCTGGGGCTGGACTTGGCACTACTACATCTTTGACCACCACTGGAGCGACTGGTGCTGGTCTAGGGCGACCAAAAAATTGGGCTACTAAAGTGGTATCTACTTGATTATACAAACCACTGGCCATACCCACGCCGATATCTTGCCAGACGGGATCAACTAAGTTTGCATAGTGAGTTGGACTATTTTTCCAAGCTTCAACCACTTCGTCAGCGGAAGCAAAACCAATGGCCAAGTTTTCACCAGCCATTAAATAGTCATAACCAGCATTTTTGAGCCAACTAGAAACACGTTTGCCATCTGGCCCTAAGTGAGCAAAATATTGTTGGACTAACATATCTTGGGCTTTGTTATAAGCCGCTTGGTTTAAAACCGCGCTCTCTTGCAAAGGCTCAAGCTGTAAACTAGCTCTAAAATCATTGGTTAAAGCAACGATTCTTTTGCTTTCCTGGCTCATCAAGTCTGGAGTTAGCCAAGCAGCGACCGGTAATAAAACCACAAAAACAACCACGACTAACTTCACTAAAATTGCCGAAGTAGCATAAAACCAAAGTCTTTCGCCATGCAAAACATAAGGATGATAATTATTATCCTCTTGTGGCAAGAAAAAAGTCCTTGATTTTTTGGCAATTTCTTGCCAAAAACTATTTTTTGGTGAATTTTCCATATTTTTTAAATATCACTATAAAATAACATAAAAACTACAAAAAATCAATAGCTTTAAACACCAATTACCATACTTCTATTTTACGTAATTTTGACCAAAAAGAAAAGCGGCGGAAACCCTTGGGGTTCCCGCCGCTCGCAAGATCAATCATCAGGTCTAACGCTGCATCGGGCAAAGGTTTACCCGCAAGGCCAAGATGGGACGAGGTTTGGGCCGGCTATCGCAGCCGCCCACCGTGAACAATTTCGCACCACCTTTCAGGCAGTACAATTGAGCAGGCGTGAAGTCAGCCGTTCGGTGAAACTTGTAGGACCACGTAAACCCGAGTCGACCGAGCTCTGTTTGCTTGTCTTCAGCGAACAGTTTTGTATAGACAGCCACAACATGACCAACGTCTTGTTCGCCACCAGCATGGATGCTGAGCCACTGGCCTTCGGCGTAACGAAAGTGCCAGGCTCCTCCCTTTCTCTCCTTTTTGGTGACAAAGTCGTTGAACAAAGCATCGCTTGGCGACGGCAAATCGACTCTACCGCCGTTTTCAAACGTGTAGCCACCTGAGGCCAGTAACTTCCACCATGTTACCACGATGGACGCGCCCTTCATGTAATCCGAGAACGGCACAGTGATGTCATTCTCTCGGACCACGATGGCCTCCGATGTCGAAGGTAAGGCTTCGGTTGTCGGATTACGAAATTGTCCAACTTTGAAGCCAAATCCATTGCCCTTCTTGTGCTCGTCATTGGAATCAGAATTCCAATCACCCTGGACATATGCTTCCAGAAGGACCGGCTCGTGCTTGGCGTTTTCCAGGGAAGCCGTCACATCCAAGCCCAGCACATCCGGCAAGATCAGATCTTCATCCACGTCATAGACTTTGGTAAGGCCTATGACCGCGTAAGCAAAAGAAGCTTCGACGGAGTCTCCTTCGGCTGCTTGAGCCAAAATACCGCCGCCGTCAAGATGGATCCGAAAAGGCTCCGAGCTGGAGATTTGGGCACCTGCGAACTTGAACATGGCCAAAAAAAGGCCAATGACGACGATCCAGTTGTTCTTCATGAGACTCTCCTGTGTTGCTGCGTAATTTATGACGATTGATTCGTTCGATTGTGAAAAGAGCGACAAACTACCACCAATGGCAATTTGTCTAACTAACTAAGTATCATACACTAAATATCAAAATTTGTCAACCCAACTTTTTATCAATAAAACGCCCGAAATTTATAATTTCTAGCGGGCTTGACAAATATCTTAAAATGATATATAATACTTAGTCAACCGTGGGTATGCAAATATCCAATAACCTTGCACATCACAACGGGTGAAAGCCCTACATCAAGCGGAGAAACAAGCATGAAGAAGCACACGTCCATCGCCAATTGGATGACAATCACCGCCATCCTGATCATCAGCAACCTCGCCATTGCTCAGCCGAAAGCACCGAGCGCGGCGCCACCCGCAGCCACATCAGCCGTTGCTCCTGCGGCAACGCCGACACAACCAGCACCACTCGCCATCAGCACCACGTCCTTTGAGGACATCCTCGTGCCCTGGCTGATGAAGAACGGACAGCCAGTTGAACGACTTGACTGGGTCAAAGACCAGACGACCAAAAAAATCACCTTCACCAGGCAAACCAAATGCCGAACTATCGTCAAGGAAGGTGAGGTCAAATGGCTTCCGAAGTTTAACAACGATCTGGAATCGCGACTCGTGTTCGCACAGAAAAGTGCGAATCGAGACAATCAGATGATCTTGGAAGGGGTCCTGGAATATCCAACCAGAGCCGCCGATTCACTGGCTCGCATCATGCGATCCAGAATCAACGACATGGAGCTACGCCGCCAAATCGCCTACAGCTCACCGTTCAAGCAGAAAATGCGGCAAATGGAGTCAGACATCAACGGTATCAAGGCCAAGTTGGAAGATTCAACCAAGTTCGTTGAGGCCAAACACTTTGAGATGTTCCTCAACACCATTGGAGATGTCTTCGAATCTCAGGGTGACTTCAACCATGCGGTCGGCGAGCATCTGAGCAACATCAAGGGTCGCAAGCACTGGGAAGAAATGACCGAGAAATATCACCTCTTGGTCATTGACAACCAGACAACGGCACCCACCCCCGATGTAAGCCAAACGCCCACACCGACGTTGCGTCCTTTCTAGTCCGCCTCTGCTGCGCTGCGCGTTTTCGCGCAAAAAGCCCGCCAGCTACCTAAGCTAGTCGCAAGACAAAACTTAAGTAGTTTGGCGGGCTGATTTATTTTATAAAAAAATTCAATTTATTTACCAGCAAATCTATCTAGATCCGCTTGATTTCTAACTTCCAAAAGATTTTTCTCCGAAAGATCCCAAGTAAATAGTTTACCATCTTGTTTAAATATAACTAAATCATCATGATGAAATTCATCACCTTCTTTTAATCTAGATAATTGTTCAAAAGTAGTATCAACGCCAGTAGCTAATTCTGGTGCAACCGGTATTTCTCTGCCTAATAAATCTCTAGCTATTTCTGCCTGACTACGCACACCACTATTAACTAATAAGGTCCTGATTTCAGCCCCTGCTTTCATATTAGCTGCCTCTTCTAAAGTCATATTGCCACTAATATTTGTCTCCAAATGTAGCTGTATATTCGGATCAACTAAATCAGCTTTTATTTTACTATAATCGCTAAGATGTTCTTGCAAAGACTGTTTATACATATCAGAAAATTTGAGCCAATTTGGATTTTGATTATACTCTGGGTTGACGGCTAATTGAGCAAATTGTGTTCTCAAATTTTCAAACTCAATATTTTTACCACGCAAATGCTCCAAAATATTGGCTCTTTCAGCAGCTGAATAAGTACCAGCAAAATCAATGCCACCCTCAGGAATAATTTGTGTTTCTGATACTGCCTCTGGCGTTTCTACTTTTGGCTCTACCAAGGGATTTTCAGTAATAACATTTTGAGCTTCATTAATATTAACATTATGATTCTCTAACATATTTCTCAAACCAGTCTCACTGATAGAAAATGGCTTACCACCTGTAGTATCTACTAAATATTGTTTTTCTCCCAAAAAACTAAATAATCCACCTTTAGCTTTAACCAAAGCATAAATTTCATGACCTTGTCCATCAGAAAATAGCCTTGGCGTCCAAGTATTGCCAGGCAAAGATTTATTATCTACTAAACGATCAAAAGCAGCAAGATGTTTTTGTAACTCTTCCAAAGAATTAATGTCTTCTAATTTGATTTTTTGTGATTCAGTAATAGTTTTTAAGAAAATTTCAGCTTTATTATTAGCTCCCGTAAAATGATTTGGATCAATATCATGTAAAAATTTTTCTTGAACATCTTGCGAGCTCTCAAAAACTTTATTTACAAAAGCATCCGAAGAAATATTTTCTAAAGTCGGAGTCACTGGTACAACTGGAGCTACTTCAGGTGCTGGTGTGTGCTCAACAGCACTAGGAGCTGCGTGATGTATATCTGATAAATGCCCGGCCTCTAGACCAGAACTATCTTCAAAATGCAAAACTGGTTTACTATCGACAAAATCAATGCTAACTTTATCACCTTCATGAACCAAATCGGCTAAATGACCGCCTTGAGCTTGGTCAAGCTGATGCACTAAATTTGCAGTTTGTGTTTCTGCAAAACGCGCAATCTCTCCCGCATCATCTGTACCATGATAGCCAAAATCAGACGGATGAGCTTTCACTATATCTCTAGTGGATCGCCAAATAGAATCAGCTGAACCACCATCTTCTGTGTGAATCACATCTTCAAAATGATGAACACTGACGCCAGCTGCTAAACCGGCTGAGCTGGCATGTTCAGCAGCGGCCTGCGTTGCAGCCGCTGCTGCTCCAGCACCACCAACCGAAACAGTTTCAGCGAGATTAATTCCAGCGGCTTGAGTAGAATCAACTGTAGAAGCTGCCTGTTGAGCTAAGCTATCTTCTGGAGCCACAAGAGAGTCTTGACCAGAATCTACTGGCAAATCAACATTTGCATTCTCTTGAGCATTCACATCGTGAGCACCTCCCATGACAAATCCAAATAAACCAAAGCCCATCGCACCAAGCGTTGCTAGAGCTAGCTTGCGCACCCGTGTTTCTGATACGCCTTTAGCAACTTTCTTGGCTAAGGTTTCTCTCAAAGATTCACGATCATAATCCAACAACTCTTGTTGCCTATTTAAAGCTCTTTCTATATTTTCAAAAACTGGTCCACCAGGAGCATTGTCGCTATCACCATAACGTAATTCTCTAGCTTGAACTTGATTAAATTGATGAACAAAATTTTCTGCTCTAGCACGAACTATTGGATCAGTGATCAAATAGCCAGTTTCATCCTTAGCGGCTAAATAATTTTTAACTCTTATTATACTATTTGATAAATTTCTAAATTTTTCTCCATCAAAAACCCCAGCCTCATCTTGCATATCAGATATGGAAACCGTCTCAAGTAATTCGGATTCTGAACTATTTAACATCTTTTCTAATTGCAAAGAGTACTCTTCAACAGCCCTAGCTCTTTCTAAACCAGCACCAAAAGACCAGCCCATCAAAGCACCGGACAGAGCGCCAGTAGAAGCCGCCACTGTTTTGCTGCTTGAACAAGCTATTTTCATACCAGCACCGACAAGCATCGCAGCACCAGCCTGAGCAAATTTGTTATCCGTATTTACTTTGCCAGATAAAAAGCCTTGTGCTCTTTTCATAGCTTGGATCATTTTTGGATCAGTTGCTTCGTTTTTGAAGTCAAAAAATATATTTGCTTCTTCTACTAAATTCAAACCCAAAACTGTCATGAGTTTTTTAGCTTCTTCTCTTCTAGCTGCCTCATCTAAATGCGCATAACGCGGATCATTATTTAATAAGTTTTCAATATTTTGTTTTAAAGTATCCAGAGTATCTGCTGAAATAGTACCATCTTCGTCTCTAATATGATATTGCATAAAATCTTCTAAAGTATTGGTGCGTATTGTATTAGAAATTACCGCCGATAAAAAGCCTAAATTTACAAATTCTGCTTTTGTTTTATCGGTTCCTTCCAGAATCTCTTGCTTGCTGGCTTGTAATTTTATCTGTTCTTTTTCACTCAATACTTTTTTGTGATTTAACACTTTTCTCAACTTATCAAAACCAAGGCCAACTCCAAATCTACCTAAACCAGCCAAAGCGCCAGTCGCCACTATTGCGCCACCTACTCCAATAGCAGCTGGAGCAAAAACCGTCACTAAAGCTGAAACGCCAAGACCAACGGCTAAGGTGGTACCGAATTGAGCGCCCGTCAAACTTACTACAGTTTTTTTAAACTTTTGTAAAAATCCATCGCCCTGCGTTTCTTTAGTAGCTTTTGCCTCTAAAGCTATTGCAAAACTATCAGTCACTTGTTGAGCTACTTCATTAGACAAATTAGCAATCATTTGTTCTAATTGTACCTGTTTGTCTGGACTTAGCTGCAAATTCTGCTCAGCAAAATATTGCTTCAAAACTAAAACAATATTTTCTTGAAAGGCCTCTACGCCACCACCTTCAGCATTCAGTAAAAAAGATTTTAAATTAGCAACAACTTCCGTATTTTGTAAAATTTCTTTTATTTTCTCTGGGCTAATATCAACCATCTTAAGTTTATCTCGCCCCTCAAACCATTTTTGTGTTTGATCCGCTTCTTCTGCTGGAACTTCAGGTTCTGGAGCCGGAGCAGCTGGAGCTGCTTCTGGTACAACAACTTTTAATTGCTCTAATTTTCTTTCTAAATTAGCATTAATTTCTAAAATTTGTCTCTCTAAATTAGCAAGGTCTAAGTTTTGATCCAAGGCTTGTATTTCTTCAAGACTGTGCTGAATTAATTCAGCTGCTCTTTCTGCATTATCGCCATAAGCATCTGCTCTTAAAACACTAAATGTGGCATCCAATTCAGCGATAGATCTTTGAATTAATTGTGCTTGTTCAGTCGCATTATTTTCTGCTCCAGCAGAAACAAATCCTAATAATCTATTTTTAATAACTTCCGGTAAATCAACTGTTTGATCGCCATCTCTAAAAGCCTTTGCTCTATCGCGTAAATCACTAACTAAATATTTGACACTATCAAGCTCCACCCACAAACCATGTGCTGCAGTTGTGCTTAGAGCCTCATAAAAATCTGCAAAAGAAGCTTCATTTAAAATAGCCTCAAAATCACCCTGACCTAATCTAAGGCTTGGATTTCTAAATTCTGAAGGCTCATTATGATTACGCCTAAGCGCTGGCTCTTCGTTTGGTATGTCAATATGAGTAAAGCCTTGCTCTAAAAACCCGAATCTTTCTAAAATATCTTTTAAAAAACGTGGAGCAATGACATTTTTCGGGTTATCTTGATTTGGCTTATATTTTTTTAATTCTTTCCATAACACTCTAGCCCAATATTGACCGTCACCAATATTAATAATTTTATCTGCTTGAGATAATTCGTATAAATATTCTTCTACGCTATTTAAATCTTGTTTTTCTGCTAACGCTTGACGAAAATCTGCTTCTTCTAATACTCTGTTGTGCTCTAACTCTACTGGAGCAGACTCATCAGCAACAGGATTACCCCCTACTTCCGCATCAAAGCGACTCATGATTTCTTGTAGCCCAGCGCTCAAATCATCTTCCAAAATTGGTAGACCGAAAGATTCACCTTCTAGCTTAGTCTTTAAGGTATCAATTTCTGCTTCATATCTTTGGATAATACTTTCATCAACGCCAACTCGACCATGAATATGAGAAAGACACTTTTCAATTGAAATAATTCTTCTTTCTGGTGCAGGTGACTCAGAAGCTACAGCGGGCGCTTCTGGCCCCACCGGGGCTACCCCTGGAGCTTCTGCCTCTCTAACTTGCTCTAAATTAGCATCTTCCGACTCTTCATCGGGCTTCTCTACAGGCCTATCTACCAACCACTCACCTAATCTTTGTCCTGTTTCTGGAGCTATTAATTTCCACATTACAAATGAACCTTCTTTTGGATGCTCTCTGGTGCCAATGTCAATTTTTACTTCAAATTTAGCCGCATGACAACCAAGATAATATTTTTTAATGTTATCGGGTGTTTCTAAATAGGCTGGTCGAACTTCATTACGTAAAGAAATACCAACACGAGCTGAAAGCTCTGTTAATTCATTACCCATCAGTTCATTGACTGCTTCCACTATACCATCTAGATGTTCTTCGGGCATGAATTCAACCTCACCATCGCCCATGATCATCCAGTCAACAACTTTAGCAGTAAAACCTTTTTCTAATAAAAATGTCACTTGCCCTGGCAAACCTTTGACAAAAGGCACGTCAACATCAACTAATTCTTCATCACCAAATTCGGCTACATTTTCTTCGGTAATTGTTTTAAAACCAACTAGCTCAACTTTAGTCTCTAAATTAATAACTTTACGAAAAATCTCACCAGAACGACTAGCAAAATCTGTTTCTGCATTTTTTAATCTTTGCTCTAAAACAGAAAGTTGTTCTGTGGTGCCTTGTCCTTTTGACTTTAAATTTTCTAAACTAGCAACTAAAGTTTCTTTTCTAGCAACTACAGCCTCTATTGATTTAAGCTGGCCAATTTTTTTCATCGCTTTAGCTAAAGCCGCTTCTGCCTCCCTTATCAAATCTAGCTGATCCTGATTCGCAGTCTTAAATTCATTAAATAATCTTTCTATTTCTGCTTTAGTACTCTCTAAAGTAGCTACGAGTTCTTGTCTGGCTTCTGCTGGATTAATAGCTAATTCTTCTGGCTCTCGACCATGACCATCTTGAAATTTTCCCTTACCATTTGTACCCATATGTTCAAAAATTATAATTCTTTATGAATTTTATCTAAAATTTGCTCTATTTTTTGTTTTTCAATCACTTTAATCTTAGCTAATCTTTGGGCATTAGCTTTTTCTTTGAGAGCATTAAGTTCGATCAAAAATTCCTGATAAATTTCCTTGAGTCTGATGATTTTTTCTTGGTCGGTCATAAATTATTTAGCTAAACTAGACAAAATATTGACAAAATCTTTTTTAAAACCAGCTAAAATACCCTGTACTTTTTGATCTAAATCTGGAATATTTTTGTCAAAAAAATCGCTTAGCTGTTCAGCGTTTGGTTTAGTTTCTACTAAATCAACATAGCTATTTAGCTGATCAGCATTCATCAGTTTCATAATTTCTCCGCCTAATCTTTGCTGAACTAAAGCTAATAGGCTTTCTTTATACTCCATGTGTTTTTCTAGAGAGCCAGAAAAACCAGCTTCTTTTAAAAGCTCATCGACAAAATTTAAAATCATGTCATTTACCATATTTTTTATTTTTAAGTTGTAAAAATTAACTTTATTATACAATAAATTTGAAATTTAAACAAATAAAAAACCCGGCGTCTTCGCAGACACCGGGCACACAAGTCGAAAGCAAGAACTATGGCCTCGGCTGAGGGTTAATCGGAAAAGTCGGCATAGCTCCGCCGTTGACCACAACGGTTTCAGCACGCTTCCTATCGGTCATCAGGACATAGGACTCCCTGACTTTTGGCGTAGCGGCAGCCAAAGCCTCTGCTGGCGCCAATTCTCTCGCAGCATCAACAGCCGCTTGAGCCTCACCCTTCGCCTTAGTGACATCGGCTTCAGCCGTGCCCTTGAGTCTTATCTGCTCAGCTTCTGCCTGGGCCACAACGGTTGCATTTTGAGCCTTGACAACCTCTGGCGATGCCAATGGTATGCCGAAATTGCCCAGACTGACACAGTGCCCCTTGGCACGCAACACATCGTCTGCGATGTTAGCTCCGAGCTCCGGGTGTTCTTTTCTGAGCAGCTCATCAATGCCGGCACGCAGTTGCTCTTGAGTGTACATCGCCAGAAAATCGACGGTTCGATTAACAGCCAGCTCACAAGAACCCGTGACTGATGCTTGTTGCTCTGGATCAGGCAAGGTTCCGAAGGAAGATGGGTGTTGACAGGTTCTATCAAATATCAGCCTGCCAACCAAATGGACTATCTGGTGTTCTGATGTTTGTCCAACCACATCGAAATCTTCATCGAAGCTCAAATATGATTGGACATCTACACGCATAAACCAGAACCACCACGGCGGTACAGATAAGCGCATCCATCGAGACACTTTGGGCGTGGGGGTATCACTGGACCCCAAGA
>Ga0075911_106_pt1 | contig 29649 bp, 31 predicted proteins | sample RifGroA2_FD_68330 | JGI IMG/M metagenome (GOLD analysis project Ga0075911, IMG submission 68330) | Parcubacteria bacterium GW2011_GWA2_36_10 | reverse complement strand
CTATGGATTTTGGGTCTATGGCTTTTTATTTTTGATCATTTTTTTAGAAACTGGACTAGTGATCACGCCTTTTTTGCCGGGTGACTCACTGCTCTTTGTGGCTGGAGCGATGGCGGCTATTGGTGACTTTAATATCTGGCTCTTATTTTTGATTGTCAGTCTAGCCGCTATTTTAGGTGACACTGTAAATTATTGGATTGGACATTATTTTGGGGAAAAAGTTTTTGCTAAATTTATCAAAGCCGAACACCTAGAAAGAACAAAAAACTTTTTTGCCAAATATGGCAAAAAGACTATCATCCTCGCTCGCTTTGTGCCCATCATTCGTACTTTCGCTCCCTTTGTAGCCGGCGTAGGCAAGATGCAATATAGCACTTTTATTAGCTTTAATATTATTGGCGGCCTAGCCTGGGTGTCACTATTTACATTTTGCGGCTATTTATTTGGTAATTTACCTTATATAAAAAATAATCTAAGCTGGGTAATTTTGATAATTATTATTTTATCTTTATTGCCAATTCTTTTCGAATATTTAAAAGCTAAAAAGAAATAAAAGATGCATATTTTAGAATTCCCAGAATTTAGACAAACTTTTGATTATGATTGCGGCGCCAAAAGCTTGGAGGCAATCTTAGCTTATTATGGCATTAATGCAAATGAAATAGACTTGATCAATCTAGCAGGAACCAACGATGATCACGGCACGCCAATTAACGGTATCAAAAAAGTAGCTAGGCATTTTGGCTTTAAAGTCGCTATCAAAGCAATGACGATAGCAGAAATCAAAAAATATCTTGATCAAGATAAACCAGTACTTTTGATGCTCCAAGCTTGGTCTAAACAAAAAATAAAAAACTGGAAAAAACATTGGGATCACGGACACTTTGTGATAGCTGTCGGCTATGATAAGGATAAGATCTATTTTGAAGATCCTTATGTCAATGTCAAAACTTATTTGACTTACAAAGAGCTACTACAACGCTGGCATGATATCGACACCACGAGCCAAACTAAATATAATAACCTAGGAATTTTATTTTATGGAAAACGAAAAAAGTATTCTGCCAACAAAATTATTCACATGGATTAATTATTTACAATCCGCTAAATTTCGTAAAATTATTCATTATCTTTTTTACGGTTTTATACCTATTATTTTACTCGCCACTGTCTTACTAAGTTCTTCAACTGAAATTTTTGCCCAAATTGGAGAATGGGCTTGGCAAATATTAATTTTAGTTTTGTTTATCAAACCAAGCATCAAAATTTTAGGTTTCAAAGAACTGATGTGGCTTTTATCTTATCGCCGAGAGCTGGGTATTTTATGTGCTTATTTTGCTTTTGCTCATTTGGCTGGCAATATTTTTAGTTTAAAAATATACAAAATAGAAAATTATTTACCTTTTAATAATTTCCTGTTCCCCGCTGCCATAGCTGCTATTATTTTCATCATCTTATATCTTACTTCTAATAATGCTTCGATGCGCTTTTTGAAAAAAAACTGGAAGCGTTTACAGTCTTTGTCTTATCTACTTCTACCCCTGATTAGTATGCATCAAATTTTATTAAAACAAGAAGCCGAAGATCTTTTGGGTTTATTTTTTCTAAATATAGCTTTTTTAATTTTAAAAATATTAGAATATAAAAAATTTACCCTTTCTTCATTATTCCGTCCTAGGGAAATAAAACAATAAACTTTATATTATTCCCCGCGTAGCGGGGAATAGCTATGCAAGTGTTAACCTACATTGATCTTTCCTCCGCATCGCGGAGGAAAATAAATAAAAAAAACTATATGATAAAAAAACCAAAAGTAGTCAACGAATTTAGAGAATTTTTAAAAGAGTATAAAGTAGTTTCGGTCGCTATTGCCTTCGTCATGGGACAAGCGGTCAATGAATTAGTCAAATCATTTGTGGATAATTTATTTATGCCTCTTTTAAGCCCAATTTTACCAGCTGGTGGCTGGCAAAGTGCTATTTTAACTTGGGGTAAAATTAATTTAGCTTGGGGTGCCTTTTTAGCGAATACTATTCATTTTTTAATTTTAGCTTTTATCATCTTTATCGTCGTCAAAAAACTACTAGCTAAACCAGAGCCCGAGACAAAATAAAACAATGAAATAATAGTTACATAATATGCTAAAGAGAATTAAACAATATTTTGGTCGCCTAAAAAGAGGCTTGATTGGCTATTTTATAAATACGCTTGAAAAAACTCCGCCCATACCAAAAAATATAGCCACATTTGATATTGGCGAATCAGTAAAAAAACAAAAAATAAAGTGCTACCAAATAGGCCATGGGACTACAAAAGTACTTTATGTTTTTTGTATACACGGCAACGAAACTGGCACAGTAAAATTAGCACATTATTTTTTGAATTGGTCTTACTCACAAGAGAAAAAATTTAACGACTACTCAATATACATTGTACCTTGTTTAAATCCAGACGGTTTTGAACTAGCTCTTAAAAAGCCAGATTATTTTAACGGTGGAAAAATTGGCCGTTTTAATAACAATAACGTTGATCTAAACAGAAATTTTGCAACGCCATCATTTAAAACAAAAGCTCAATGGTCATTTGGAAAAAATTATGAGGAACATAAGGAAGTTTTTTGTGGAAATTTTGGTAATTCTGAACCAGAAACAAAAGCACTAATAAAATTAATTAAAAGCAAGGAAATCAAAGTATTATTCATGTTCCATAACACTGGCAAAGATGTGATGGCTAATCAAAATGTACTAGCAAAAAAAATTGCTAAAATTTATAGCCAAAAAACTAATTTTAAAAACCTCAACCATGAAACATGGTTAAATTTGAGACAAACAGGCACGCTAAAAGAATGGTGCGATTTAAATAACGTAGCTTATATAGAGATTGAAGGTTCTACTCGGTGGGGTTCTGATTGGAAAAAACAAAAAGAGGCTTTACAATCAACTATTTTCATCAACAAAATTACTAGCCAAGATCAGCTAGTAGAAGAAACTATGATTGAAGAAGCTGCATAAAAAATAAGTCAAATAAAACTTTAGCAGAACCCCGCCGAAGGCGGGGTTCTGCTTTAATATAAGGCTTAGAGATATTATTTAAAATTATTTTTTTACAAGGCAATTTATATTCCATTTAGTTTTATAAACACCTTTGGGGGATAATTTAAAACCAGTTTTTAATAATAAATTAGCTAATTCACTTTCGGTAAAGCTATGGTAATAACGCCATAGTTTTTGTTTATCACCTAAATATTTTTGCCAAGAAATAAAAACATCATTCCAAGCTCTTTTTTTCCACCACTGACTAAAAAAGTTTTTAAGATATTTTTTTTGTCGTAAATCCCAATTGGTCATAAATAATAAACCCTCTGGCTTCAAAGCTTGGTAAATATTGTTTAAAACTTTTATTCTGTCTTTTCTATTTTGCAAATGATGAAAAGAAGCGATCAAAAAAATCATCTCAAAACTTTCAGGTGCTAATTTTAAGTTTTCCATTTCACCGACTTGAAAATTAAAATCTGGCCATTGTTTTTTTGCTTCAGTAATCAAGTTGTCAGCAAAATCTATACCCAAATAATCAAATTTTTTACCAGACTCTTGCAAAACTTTAAGCAAGCGACCATTACCGCAGCCTAGGTCTAGTACCTTGAAATTATCCTGTAAGTATGGTATAAAAACTTGTAATTCTTCCCACGGAAAAACTCGTGAAGCAGAAAATTCTTCAGCAATAGAGTTATAAATTATTTTTAAATCATTTGACATGGCAGATTTTATAGACGAAAAAATTTTAGAAAATATTGTAATCGAGCTGGCAAATACCAAATATGCCACAGATTTAGACTTTGTCAAAAAATTAAGACAAGTCTTTTCTACTGAACATCTTGCTCCTACCACTAAAGCTAACCTAATTTTAGTTTATCGTCAATTAGTAAAATCCGGTCGTTTAAAAAACGATGAAAGAATAAATGAGCTATTTACCAAACGTGCAGTGCGCACTTTATCTGGCGTGTCAGTCATCACAGTTTTGACTAAACCTTTTGTTTGTCCAGGAAAATGTATCTACTGCCCAACCGAACAAGGGATGCCTAAAAGCTATTTATCTAACGAGCCCGCTGCCATGCGTGCCAAGATGAATTTGTTTGATGCCGAACGACAAGTACGCATGCGCATCCAAGCTTTAGAAAACAACGGTCACTTAGTAGATAAAATAGAAATTTTAGTCTTAGGTGGCACCTGGTCAGTGTATCCCGATCAGTATCAACATGATTTTATTCGTGATTGTTTTTATGCCGCTAACACTTTCAGCGATGGGGCAAAACGAGAAAGATTATCTTTACAGGAAGAACAAGATATCAATGAAACTGCTCGTTATAAAATCATTGGCCTGACTTTAGAAACTCGCCCTGATTTTATCCATGAGACAGAAATAAAAAAACTAAGAATTTTGGGTTGCACTCGTGTCCAGCTCGGCGTCCAACATACAGATAACAAAATTTTAGACTTTATCAAACGCGGTCATAGCATTGAACAATCTATTTTGGCTACTCGCCTCTTGAAAGACGCTGGCTTTAAAGTCGATCATCACTATATGCCAGACTTGCCAGGTTCAAGTCCAGAAAAAGATTTAGAGATGTTTAAATATGTTTTTGAAAGTGTTGATTTACAGCCTGATCAACTAAAAATTTATCCCTGTATAGTCAATGAATTTGCCGAGCTAAACAAATGGTATCAAGAGGGAAGATATAAACCATTTAGTGAAAAAGAATTATTAGACTTATTGCTAGCCGTCAAAAAAATAGTACCCCCTTATATGCGCATCAATCGTCTGATCCGTGATATCCCTGAAGAAAGTATTATTGCCGGCAATCGCATCACCAATTTGAGACAATATTTACAAGCAGAATTAAAAAAACAAGGAGAATATCGTGCCTCTTGTGGCCACGAATGGTTCTTAAGTTTTGAAAATAAAGAGCATAGCAAAGTCTACGCTTTCTTACGCTTGCGTATCAATGATAAACCAGAGGACAATATTTTAGAGGAATTAAAAAATGCTTCACTAGTACGCGAGCTTCACGTCTATGGCAAAATGATACCCGCCCTTCAGATAGATCCTTCAGCTGACGTTCAGGATGACGATGAAAACGGCGCCATTTCAAATACCCAACATTTAGGTTTAGGCAAAAGACTGATGGCTGAAGCTGAACGCATTACCTTAGAGCAAGGCTTAAAAAAAGTAGCGGTTATTTCTGGCATTGGTGTCAGAAACTATTATCGTAAACTCGGCTATGAACTAGAAGGAACTTATGTGACTAAGAATTTAAAATAAATATAATAGCCCCCGCCGCAGTGATGCAAACGGGGGCCAAATCTGAAAGCCGATGTCCAAGGACTTAACTTGCAGAAACCGCAGCGGGATGGCAATCATAGAAGCCATCGCTGAGCCAGCGGTAGCTCCAGCACAACCCGCGGGGATGACGACAGAGGCAACGGACACACAGCTCGCCGCTAATCAAGTCGCGATAAATCGTTCCCCAGAGGAACGCGATATCCCACTCGTCGGGAACCAACTCGGGATGCTTGAGCAGGTAGTCAAGCACGTTCGCGTTCATGACCGGCAGGACTTCAAGCTCTTTGCGGAGCTCGTTGTCCTCGATGCCCATGCCACCCGTCTGTTGTTTGGAAAGATACAGCCGAATCTTGGCGGGATTCCACTCCAGCTGTCCGTGCTTGCGATGTTCGACGACTTCCCAACCTTCAGGGCAGAGAGGGTCAGCATCGCAGTCGATGAGGTGTTGCGGGTGAGCGATCTTGGTCGCGGACTTGGGGTGAAAAATAGCCTGAATCATCATGGCCACAACACCAACCAAAATTATGGTCATGAGTATGACCAAGAGTGGAAGTGGAGAGGAAGACAAATCGTAGTGCATGGCGAATCTCCTTTTGTGTGTGATTTTGAAACATAGTCGCAATGCACAAACTAACTATATCTAGTTAATCTAAACACTGCGACTATACTTGCAAGTAAAATTTTAATGAGCGTAATTAACATAGAAATATAGCACAGATTAGCTATTCTGTCAAGGTTTTTGAAAACAACCCGACGGGTAACCCGTCGGGTTGAGAAACGTTTTGGCTAATGTTAGAGAAAATAACCCCCTCTAAATCTCCCCCTTCGTAAGGGGGAGACTACCTAAAAAACTCCTCCCCAGATCCCCGCGCAGGCGGGGAAGGGAAGGATGGGAGGGGTTAAAAAGCAGATGACGCTACAGATTGCTTCGTTTTATTTCTATTACCCAATATCATTGAAATAAACAACAAAATATGGTAATATATAACTATATAAACGATATTTATTATGAAAAATAAGCTTAAAATAAACGCAAATAAAATAAATAAAGCTGTTTCTCAATCCTCTAAAATGGAGGGCTTAAGTTTGCCTAGTGCTAAAAAGGATAAAAAATTAATTCAAATATTAAAAAACAATGGCCGAGCATTCGCGATATCACGTTAGTGATGAAAAAGCTGGTATTAATAAAAGCATATTAAAAAATAAACTGGGCATTAAAAGTAAAAAGAAGTTAGACAGTGCTGAAACATTATTACTAGCTGACACTTACGCATATTTTTTTGAATTACTAAAAGAAGATAAGGTCAAATTTGACCTTTCTTTATTATTTACTATTCATAAATATTTTTTAGAACATCTATATGACTGGGCAGGTAAAGTGCGAACTGTTAATATCTCCAAAGATGGCATGATGTTCGCACCAATAAAATATGTTGATCAGTCTTTAAAAACCTTTGCTATTTTAATAAAGAAAAACTTACCGAGCCAAATAAATACTAAAGATGAAATAGCTAAAAAACTGGCCGTGATTCATAATGAATTTAATATCATTCATCCTTTTAGAGAGGGCAATGGTCGGACTATTCGTTTATTTTTAGATCTAATTGTAGTGAGCATTGGTTATGATCCAATTGATTGGTGCAAAACATCAACCAATGCATATATCAAAGCTTGTCTTCAGGGAGCTAGTAATAAACAATTGGCTATGATCAAAATAATAAAAAGGGGGCTTAAAAAATCTAAATAAATTTCTAACGGGATGAAAAATTTACAAAAAAATGATCCGCAGATAGCGGAATTAATCCAAAAAGAATTAAATAGGCAAAGAACTGGTGCAGAAATGATAGCATCGGAAAACTTTGTTTCCTCTTCTGTTTTAGAAGCAACTGGCTCTATTTTGACTAATAAATACGCTGAAGGCTACCCAAACAAAAGATACTATGGTGGCAATGAGTTTATTGACCAAATAGAAACACTTGCCATTGAACGTGTCAAAAAATTATTTGGTGCTGAGCATGCCAATGTCCAAGCACACGCTGGCTCACAAGCTAATGCCGCCGCTTATTTTGCAGTCTGTGATTTACACGATACTATCCTCGGTTTTTCTTTAGCTCATGGTGGACACTTGACTCATGGACATCCGGTAAATTTTTCTGGCAAAAGCTATAATTTCGTCAGCTACGGTGTAGATAAAAATACAGAGATGATTGATTTTGATGAAGTCCAAAAACAAGCCGAAACTCATAAACCAAAAATTATTTTAGCCGGCGCTTCAGCTTATCCACGCCTTATTGATTTTCAAAAATTTAAAGACATCGCTGACAGTGTCGGTGCTTACCTGATGGTAGACATGGCACACATCGCAGGTTTAGTGGCCACCGGTCTGCATCCTGATCCAGTGCCAGTAGCTGACATTGTCACTTCCACTACACATAAAACTTTACGTGGACCACGTAGCGGTTTTATTTTATCGAAAATTAATGATCGCCTACGTCCAGATGACAAAAAAAACTTAGCCCAAAAAATTGATTCGGCTGTTTTCCCAGGTTTACAAGGTGGTCCATTAGAACATGTGATCGCTGCCAAAGCGGTGGCTTTTCAAGAAGCTTTGAGTCCAGAATTTAAAGCCTACCAACAACAAATTTTAACTAATGCAAAAGTTTTGGAAAACAAATTTTTAGCTGCTGGCATCAGATTAGTTTCTGGCGGTACAGATAATCATTTATTATTACTCGACGTCGGTACTTTGGGATTAAGCGGACAAATTTTTGAAACTTTACTTGATCAGGTCTATATTTTTACGAACAAAAACATGATACCTTATGATACTCGTAAGCCAATGGATCCGTCCGGTATCAGGCTCGGCACTGCGGCCCTCACTACTCGTGGCTTAAAAGAAGCGGACATGGAAATCATCGCCGAAGTAATTATTGATACTTTAAAAACTAAGGAGGCTAAGAAAGAAAATAAAGAAAAAGTTTTAGCTTTGATGCAAAACTTTCCTCTTTACCCAGAGTTGTAATACTCAAAGCTTTTGTTTGCTAGGTTCCCGCTTTCGCGGGAACGACATATGGCACAAATCATTGATGGCAAAAAAATAGCCGAGGATATCAAAGCTGAAATTGCGGGAGAAATTTTTCAAAATTTCTACCACCCAAATTTAGCGGTTATTTTAGTTGGCGATGATGAGGCCTCTCGGCTTTATGTGGCTTTGAAGAAAGAAGCGGCTAAAAAAGTTGGTATCGAATTTAATGAATACCTGATGCCAGCCAACACTTCGCAAGACCAAGTTTTAGAAGCGATAAATTTTTTAAATAAAGACGAAGATACAGATGCTATTTTAGTGCAATTACCTTTACCAAAACACTTAGACACTGATGCCATTATACAAAGTATTGACCCCAACAAAGATGTTGATGGTTTCCATCCGGAAAACATCAAAAAATTATTAAATAAACAAACAGATTTTATTCCTGGTCTACCTCTAGGTATTATAAAGCTTTTAGAAAGCACAGGTGAAAATCTAAAAAATAAAAAAGCGGTCATCATCGCTAAAAGTGAAATTTTTTATCAACCTTTAAAAAAATTATTAAACGATTTAAAAGTTGCCACGGAAATTGTTGATCCCAAAAATAAAGATATAAAAAAAATTACCCAACAAGCCGATATTTTGATTTCGGCGGCTGGTATGGCTTTTTTTATCACGGCTGACATGGTCAAAGAAAAGGCTATTGTGATTGACGTCGGTACCAATAAAGTCAATGACTATACTGTCGGCGATGTGGACTATAGCAGTGTTTTTGCTAAAGCATCACACATCACACCAGTGCCTGGTGGTGTCGGTCCTATGACCGTGGCTATGCTTTTATATAACACTTTACAACTTTATAAGAAAAATCGTGCTTAGCACGATTTTTTAATTATTTACTTTATAATAAGCTATTTTGAAAACTTTTCATTTTGCCAACTATTTTGGCATCTTTAATCCTATCTATATCAAATACTCGTAAAGCATCACGCATGTGACAAAAAGCTTTTATTTTATTGCCTTTAAGTGCTTGGATATCAATTTTTCTTTTAGTCACTTGCCCACTTTCATCCATATAATCGATCTCTAGTTGTTCGCCATCAGCCAAAGCTTTTTCTACGAGATTTTTAATCGGGGTTTGATTGGCCTTATCAAACCAACGAGCAACTATCGGCTCTTTTTGTCCTGAATTATGATACCAGATATTACCATGTTTTAAGCCATAGTCATAAACTTCTTTAGTAACTTTGACATCATCTAAACAATATTTGATTAATTTATCCCAGTCGTTATTACGATAATACATAATAGCGTCTAAGCCAGAACCCGATTTGCCATAACCTAAGGTACTGTTAGCAACCGAGTCTAATTTTAAACGATGACCAAGAGCATGCACTACTTCTTCTAAGATGTCTAGATGCGGGATAGTCGCTAAATCAAAGTCTTTATAATAGGGCTGTAAAACCGGAAAATCAAAAGCCTTGCTGTTAAAGCCAATGACAAGTTCAGTATTTTTAAAAAGCTCTAAAAGCTCTGGAAAGTCCTTTTCTTTAAAGCCTCGATATTTATCTAAGTTATAAGAATAAACACCGACCACTGATACACCTAATAAATGGTGCTTACTTTGAAAACCACCTACTTCATCAAAGGTTTTTTGTGTTTCTAGATCTAAAACTATTATATCTTTCATTATATTAGTTTATCATTATTTTTTCTTAGTTTCAAGCTCAAAAAACTTGACTTCTTAGCTAAAATTGCTAAGATAAATGCATAAATATTAAAGATAATTTTATGGATTTTGAAACATCAGGCTTAGAGTCAAAAAAAGAAGTCCACTTAGAGTGGCCAGCTGCATTCAGTCCTGAAGAAATAGCAATTTTAGAAGAAGCAACTAGGGTCTATAACGCATCACACAATCTAGCTCAATTGGGAATGGATCATGAACTATTAAGAAATAGCACCGAAACATTAGCCCAAGCCAAAGCAATTTGTGAGGCTAAAGGATATAGATTGGAATCTCTTATCGAATCAGTACAGGCTGAAGCAGAAAAAAAATACAAAGCAGCTGCTTAAAATCAAACTTTCTAAAGAATCCCCGCCCATTCGACTACGCTCAGGGCGGGGATTCTTGTTGCATTTTAAGACTAACTAAAAACCCCGCGTCAGCGGGGTTTTTAAAAAATTACCATTCATCTATTTCGGGCAAAAAATGGCCTGGTTTTGTTTTGTTTTTTGGTTTAGGCTTATCTTCATCATAAAAATCATTATTTTGTTCTGGTACATATTCGACGCCATCACTTTGGGCATAAACACTCGAACGAGCTAAATGATTATAGTTTAATAAATTACTATCTAGATTACTCAAAAAAATACTGGGCTGTAAATTTTTATAGCCATCATAACGAAATTCAGAAAGCGGGTAAGATAAATATAAGTATCTTTTAGCGCGGGTGACTGCTACATAAAATAAACGCCTTTCTTCTTCTATCTCTATCTCTGTCTGACACAAAGGATGCGGTAATGACCGGCTTGTTAAATTTAAAAGAAAAACTGCCTGCCACTCTAGGCCTTTGGCTTGATGAATGGTACTTAAAATAACGCCCGCTTTATTTTTATCATCACCAACGCTAAATTTTTCTTGCAAGCTTACTTCACTTAAAAATTCTGCTAGATCACTATGGGCTGAAGCAAAAATAGCTAACTGCTCTAAATCATCTTGACGCTGACGATAGTCAGTATATTGTGACATCAGATAATCATTGTACTGTGCCATCACTAAACGAATTAGCTCACCTAAATTTTCTTGGCTAATATTTAATAGCCTATTAAAATTTTCTTTGACCTGTGACCAGCTAATATCTGCCTTAGCTGATAAACTGATATTTAAATTATTTAGATCCGCTAAGCTATCTAGCTGACTTAAGCTTGAATAAATTTTTCCTTCAGTCATATCCCCAATACCTTCATATAAAGGTAAGATTCTGGTCCAAGAGCTTTGATCTTTAAAATTAAACAAAACTTTAAGATGAGCCAAAACATCTTTGATATGAGCGCGTTCAAAAAACTTTAAGCCACCACGCATCTCATAATTAATCCCCCGTTTGTTCAGCTCGATTTCCAAATTTTGTGAATGATGAGAGGCTCTAAATAGCACCGCTATTTCTTGAGGAACTAAACCCATGCTTAACAAATACTCTATTTTGTCAGCTAAAAATTTAGCCTCCGAAAAATTATTGTTTTCTGCTATTAGCTCTGGCTTAAGGCCCGGATTTAAAACTGACTGGAGATTTTTAGCAAATTGATTGACATTGTCAGCGATGACGGCGTTAGCGAGAGAAACAATCTCGGGGCTAGAGCGATAATTTTTTTCTAGCTTGATAATCTGACATTTAGGAAAAATTTTTGGGAAGTCTAAAATGTTTTGGATATTGGCAGCTCGGAAAGAATAAATACTTTGCGCGTCATCGCCAACTACTAAAATATTTTGATGAGCTTTAGCTAAATTATAAATAATCTCTGCTTGGATAGTATTAGTATCCTGATACTCATCGACTAAAATATATTCCCACAAATTAGCAAAAATTTTATCAGTAGGTGTTGTGGTAGTGAGTTTTTTCCAAGCTTGTAATAAATCATCAAAATCTAAAGTGCCGGATTTTTGTTTTTGTTGTTTATACATTTCGGCTATCTTGACAATTTGTTCTTCGATTTGTAGCCATTCGGGAAACTTAATTTGCAAACTTTCGTTTAAACTAATATCTGAATTAGTCGCAAAACTAATCACTTCTTGAATTAGGCTCGAACTTGGATTATTTTTTTTATCTAAACTATGTAAAATATTTTTAGAAATTTTTTTAAGCAAACTTTTACTGTCATCACTATCTAAAATAACAAAATTATTGGGAATATCTAAATAGCGACCATAAACTCTTAAAAGTCTATTAGCTACACTATGAAAAGTACCGCCCCACAAAGCTAGTCTGTCTGCATCTTTTAAGCCTAACAAAGCTTTGGTGCGTGACATCATTTCATTAGCTGCTTTATTAGTAAAAGTGAGTAACAAAATCTTTTCTGGTTTGACACCTTGCTCGATCAGCCAGGCAACTTTATGCACTAAAACTCTGGTTTTACCAGAACCAGCTCCGGCTAAAACCAAACACGGTCCAGCTTTGACCGTGACCGCTTGATATTGTTCTTCATTCAAAACTTTAGCAAAATCAATTTTTGACATGAAAATATTATAACCTAAAAAAACAGGTTTGACCAATTGACAGAAAGCCTTTTTTTGTGTTTAAATAAAACACGTTAATCAATATAAATTAAACTATGTCATTTTCTTTAGGCATCGTTGGTTTACCAAACGTCGGTAAATCGACACTTTTTCAAGCCTTAACTAAAAATAAAGTCGACGCCGCTAACTATCCTTTTTGTACCATTGACCCCAATGTCGGTGTAGTAGCTGTCCCTGATGAACGCTTAGAAAAATTAAGCGTGATGTCTAGTTCTGCCAAAATCGTAGCTACTACGATTGAATTTGTGGACATTGCTGGTCTAGTCAAAGGCGCCTCCACTGGTGAAGGTTTGGGTAATAAATTTTTAGCCCATATTCGAGAAACAGACGCTATCGTGCAAGTGGTCAGACATTTTTCTGACTCAAATGTTATTCATGTCGGCGGAAAGATAGATCCAGAAGATGACAAACAAGTTATAAATTTAGAATTGATTTTAGCTGACTTAGAAACTGTCACTAAACATTTGAGTAAAGTGGTAAGTAAGATGAAAGGTGCTTATGAAAAAGAATTAGATCAAGAAAAAGTTGTCATTACTAAAGCTAAAGATGTTTTAGAACAAGAAAAATTATTATCTGCAGAAGTTTGGTCAGAAAAAGAATTTAAAATTTTAAAACAATTAAATTTATTAAGTCTTAAACCCATTATTTATCTCTATAATATTGCGGAAAATGATTTAGGCAAAGATCTAAATCTACCAAACAACTCTTTGAGCATCTGTGCCAAGCTTGAAGCCGAACTAGCCGAGCTAGATGAAGCTGAAGCCCAAAATTATTTGCAAGAATTAGGCATAAAAAATACTGGCTTAAATAATCTCATCAAAACAAGCTATAGTTTATTAAATTTAATTACTTTTATCACCACTGGTCCAGAAGAAACTAAGGCTTGGACTATTACCAAAGGCACCAAAGCCCCTCAAGCCGCTGGTGTGATCCATACTGATTTTGCCAAAGGCTTTATCCGCGCCGAAGTGATCAATTGCCATGACTTACTAAAAGCTGGCTCTTGGACCAAAGCTAAAGAGCTAGGTCTGATGCGCATGGAAGGCAAAGAATATGTCATGCAAGATGGTGACACTGTCCACTTTTACTTTAATTAATTTTTACTTATGGAAGATTTATCAAACTATGAAAAATTAAAAGCCGACGCCGATAATTATTATAACGGCATTAATAATAAAATACACTCACCAATATTCAACGAGTATATTTCTTTTAATGCCGAGGGCTTTAATCATATTATTTACAAAAATTCTCGAACTGAAAGAGAAAGGCCATCACAAATTATGAGATTTAAGCTTCTTCCTTTGGCCTGCAAATTAGTTCAACTTTCAACAACATTTCAAGAATACGAAGAGACAATCAAAAATTTTAATGTAAAAAGGCACAAAAAAAGAGTTAGTATCTCTCAATCTGTAAAATACTGGGGTATAATAGCTATTATTGACAGTCGTAAAATAAAGGTAATTTTAAGAAAAATAGGTGAGAATGGCAAAATACATTTCTGGAGCATAGTACCCGCTTGGACAACAAATAAATACCGAGATGTTAAATTTATCACTACGATGAAAGGTAGTCCTGAAGAAGATTAAGAATTACTTAAAATAAACAAAAAATCCGCTAAATAGCGGTCTTTTTGTATGCCTGCCTTCAGCTTATGAATTAGCCGAATAGGGCTGACGCCCCACAAGCACATTTGCAATATACCATGAGTCACAAAAAAAAGCAAGCCCGCGATATAGACATTTACGCATATTAAACGTAAAAACTGCTTTTTCTCTAAAATAATTAACCCTAAGATAAACCCCGCCTTCGGCGGGGTTTATCTTGACATAATTTAGAGAAAGTATAGTATAAAGATGAAAAAGGCTCTCTTCATAAACAACCAAGCAAATGGGAGATTACTGACATGAACTCGCAAGACAAAAAAAGCTGGTTCACGCTAGGTGCCATAGCCTTGGCACTATTGCTGCTCGCCGTCTTTCCACTCGCCAAGGAAATGTACCAGAACATGCCGCCACAGAAGCAGATGCTCATCTGGATTCCAGCGGCTGCGGGCGCATTCTTTGGCATCATTTTCAGTGCAATCGACGGCATCAAGAAAGACGGTTTCGGAGGAATGAGTCTACTTGCCATCCTGATTGTCTTCCTGGTCATGACAGTACGGATGGGTGTTTTGCCAGGAATTTCATTTTTCGTTGGCTACATCACCGTCTATTCCATCATCTTCATGCTGATTTCCTGGTTCAACAAGCTCATTCACCGCAATGACCAGCCAGCAGCCATCGCTGACTGACAAGACGTTCTCTTCGGAGACAACTACCCCCGCGTGCACAATTGCGCGGGGTTTTTATTTTATTAAAACTTAAAAAAATGCTATACTAGAAGTGCAGAATAGTTCTTTCTAGTATTTCTTAATTTTTTAGTTGGCACAAATAAAAATACTATTTTTAAAATAGTAAAGAAATTATAAAATAAATATTTGGCGATTAAAAAGAAAATAAAAAATTACAATTGAATATCAAGAACATGGCAGTATTATAAAAACTCCATCCAGAAGGGCTTTTGGATGGAGTTTAATGTTTCTAGAAATCTTTTATCAGCATGACGTCACCAAAAGAAAAAAATCTATAATTATTTTGCACGGCGTGCTGATAAGCCTTCATAACATGTTCTCTGCCAGCTAAAGCTGACACCATAAATAGTAGTGAACTTTTGGGCAAGTGAAAATTAGTGATCAAACTATCCACAAATTTAAATTTTACTCCTGGATAAATATAAATATTCACCCATTTTTCTCCAGCCTGTAAAAAACCATGCTTATTGGAAAAGGCTTCTAATGTCCTGGCAGCAGTCGTACCAACGGCCACAATATTTTTACCTGCTTCTTTATATTTATTTAATTTTTGGGCGCTTGTTTTGTCTATACTTGCCCACTCACTATGTATCTGATGTTGGGTAATATCCTCTACTTCCACGGGCGCAAAAGTACCAAGCCCCACATGCAAAGTCACTTTCAAAATCTTAATGCCTTTAGCCTCAATTTTTTTTAATAAAGCGGGTGTGAAATGTAAACCTGCGGTAGGAGCTGCGACTGAACCAGTGGTTTTGGCAAACACTGTCTGATAATCTTTTTTAATATCCGCACTATCTTTGGTTTTAATATATGGCGGTAAAGGTGTGTGACCGATTTGCTCGACTATTTTTAAAAAATCTTGATTTGCAAAATTAAATTTTACTTGTTTTATTTTACCGTTTATATCTCCTAAGATTTCTCCTGTTAATTTTTTAGCAAAATAAATTTTATCCCCACTTTTTAAGCCATGGCCCCCGACTAAACACTCCCAAATATTGGTCTCTATTTTTTTGACTAAAAAAACTTCTACTTTGCCACTAGTTTTTTTCTGGCCCAGCAAACGGCAAGGAAAAACTTTGGTTTCATTTAAAACTAAAACGTCGTTGCTATCTAAAAAATTTAATAAATTATAAAAATAACTATCCTGTATTTCGCCGGTAGTTTTATCTAGTACCAAAAGTTTTGAATGATCACGCGGCTTAATTTGCGTTTGCGCAATCAAATGCTTTGGTAAATGATAATCAAATAAATCTATCTTCATAGTTTACAAGTTAACAAGTTATAAAGCTGACAAGTTAGTAGAATTTTTTGAACTTGCTAACTTGTAAACTTTTTTACTATATAGGCAGCCGCAATAATTTTGGCGATAAAAATTTTCCTGCTTACTTAAATCACAGGCGATTTTAAAACCATCATTTTTCTTCCAATCTCGATCTAAAAAATCTACCCCAAAAATTTGACTTAATTTTTGACCAATTAGACTAATTTTTTTAGCATCTTTATGTGGGCTGATGGTCAGCACTGTCGCAAAAGCAGCAAAATTTTCAGCTTGGGCTAAACGCGCAGTTTCTCCTAGACGAAGATCAAAACAAATATCACAACGTTTGCCTTTTTCTGGCTCTTGCTCTAGACCTTTAGTTTTTTCTAGCCATTTTTTAGTGTCATAAGGTCCTTCTAAAAAATCCAGTTTTAATTTTTCACAATAAGCTTTCATTTCATCACGACGCTGGTTATACTCCTGACGCGGATGAATATTTGGATCATAAAAATAAACAGTCAAATCCCAATCGGACATTAACTGTTGCAAAACATAAATTGAACATGCTGCACAACAAGAGTGCAAGAGTAATTTATCTTTCATTAATTAACTTAAAACAATTTATTATTTTCTGGCAAAGGCAAATTTAAATATTGATAAGCTTTGTCCGTCACTACGCGGCCTTGGCTAGTACGAGCAAGTAAGCCTAACTGCATCAAATATGGCTCAATGATTTCTTCGACTGTCCCCACTTCTTCTTGCAAAGCAGCCGCAATAGTATTTACTCCCACTGGACCACCATTATAATGCTCAATAATCACTTTTAAAAAGCGTCTATCCAAATCATCAAGGCCATATTTGTCTATCGCCATCAAAGATAAAGCATCGTGAGCCAAGGCGGTCGAAATATCGCCATCAGCTTTGACTTGCACATAGTCTCGCACACGTTTTAAGATACGATTTGCGATACGAGGTGTGCCACGACTACGAGAAGCTAATTCTAAAATAGCATCTTCGGATATTTTCGTTGTCAAAATATCAGCTGAACGTTTGATAATAGTAGCGAGCTCATCTGGGTTATAAAAATCAAGTCTAAAAGTAGCGCCAAAGCGATCACGCAAAGGTGAAGAAATAAGATTGTATCTTGTGGTCGCTCCGATGATAGTAAAGCGCGGTAAATCTAAACGTAAGATTTGCGCTTGCGGGCCTTTGCCTAAAATAATATCAAGGGCAAAATCTTCCATAGCTGGGTATAAAACTTCTTCGATGATTTTTGGTAAACGATGAATCTCATCGATAAATAAAATATCACCGGCTTGTAAATTAGTAATCAAAGCAGCTAAATCACCAGCCTTGGTAATAGTCGGGCCCGAAGTGATTTTGATACCCACTCCCATTTCTTTGGCGATGATATGAGCCAGAGTGGTTTTGCCTAAACCCGGTGGTCCAAATAATAAAATATGATCAGTTGATTCTTGTCTTTGTTTGGCCGCTGCTAAAAAAATCTCTAAATTAGCCTTCACTTGCTCTTGACCAATATAATCACTAAGACTTTGGGGACGCAAAGTCAAATCCCAAGTCTTGTCTTGCTTTTGTTCTGAACTGGAGATAACTCGTTCTTCCATAAAATAATTGTTGAACTTAGCACGCCTTGTTACCTAGACTAATCCCCGCGTACGCGGGGATTAGTCATGATCATCGGCGACTGAAAAGAAAGGTAATAAATTAGTGATTGACTAAAACTAGATATTTAGCTATATTCAAAGTGTATTCACGCTCTTATCAAATCATCACCCCTTAATTTAAGCCCTGAAAGGAGGCTTAAAATGAAAGCGCGTCTTTTGCTCAAAGGCCAGCATGTGCAAATCAAATTAAGTGAGCCTGCTCGCTTGGATGAACGCTGGCAACTGTGGTTCAGGCAACGATGGGGATTCCGCTCCATGATTGAGGTTTTAGATGAATTATCTGGTACCGTCACGGAAGACACAATACCAGATGATATGACCCTGCACTTAAGCCTCTTCATGCTAGAAGGACAACCCGTTGGTCAAGCTATTTTACCCATTCCGTGGAATGAAATCCAGGAGGTCATAATCTATGCCAAGGCACGGGTGGCCTGAACTCACCAAGCCCCTCTTCGTCGTTGACTTCTATGTCAGCATCAAAACGAATTGGGGTTTTTATTTTTTAAAAAACTTTAAATAAAGGTCACAGAGGAAACTTGATCGTCAGTTTCTTTGAAACGCATCAAACGCACACCTTGAGTAGCACGACCTAAAATACTAACGGTCTTTAATGGCAAACGAATCACTTGTCCTTTGCGAGAAATAATAATCATATCATCATCTTCCATCCTTTGACTGACGATGCCAGCGGTACATAAGAAACCAGTCTTAGTATTTACTTGAGCGGTCTTGATACCAGAACCACCACGGCCTTGGACCTTATATTCTTTAAGATTTGTACGTTTACCAAAGCCATTAGCCATCACGACTAATAACTGCTCATCTTTGTTTACCTTGCCATCTGGAATCAAATCTACGCCAACTAGTTGGTCATCTTTTTTGACTCTGATACCCATCACACCAGAAGCGGATCTACCCATGGCTCGCACTGAAGCTTCTTTGAAGCGAATCGATTGACCTTTTTCTGTCACCAACATCACATCATCTTTTCCGCTTGATGGCCTAACCCAGCGCAACTCATCATTATCTTTTAAAGTGATGGCGATCAAGCCAGAACGTCTGACGTGAGTAAATTGATCCACAGCCACACGCTTCACTAAACCATTTTTAGTGGCCATGACAAAAAATTTGAAAGCATTAAAGTCATCACTTTGCAAAATAGAAGAGACTGATTCCTCTGGAGAAAGCTGTAAAAAATTAACGATATTTTGTCCTTTAGAAGTTCGGCTTTGCGCTGGCACTTCATAAGCTTTGAGTTGAAAGACACGACCACGACTAGTAAAGAACATCAAGTCAGCATGAGTATTGGTAGCAAAGAAAAATTTCACTTCATCCTCTTCTTTAGTAGTCAAACCAATCACGCCCTTACCACCACGGCTTTGGGTCTTAAAATTATCTGGAGCAATACGCTTGATATAGCCATCATGGGTCATGGTGATAATAGCCGTTTCATTAGGGATCAAATCTTCAGTGGTCATTTTATTGACACCAGCTTTGATGACTTTAGTCCGACGAGCATCACCAAATTTTTCTTTAAGCTCATCAATTTCATTTTTGATAATAGCTAAAACTTTAGACTCACTCTTTAAGATAGCTGTTAATTCTTTAATTAAAGCCAATTTTTCTTTGAGCTCTGTTTCTACTTTAAGTCTTTCTAGGTTAGCTAAATTTTGTAAACGCATTTCCAAAATCGCCGTGGCTTGTCGGTCAGACAGTTTAAACTGCTTCATCAAATTAATTTTTGCTACTTCTTTGTCTTTAGAAGCACGAATGGTCTTGATGACAGCGTCAATTTTATCTAAAGCGATTTTTAAACCTTCCAAAATATGTGCTCGGTCTTCAGCACGATTTAATTCAAATTGCGTACGACGCTTCACTACTATCTGACGATGTTTAATATACTCTTCTAAAATATCTTTCAAAGTCAAAACTCTTGGCTGCAAACCATCGATCAAAGCCAACATGTTGACATGAAAAGTTTCTTGTAACTGCGTTGATTTATAAAGATTATTTAAAATCTTTTTTGGATAGGCTTCTTTTTTTAAATCAATCACGACCCGGACACCATCTTTGTCTGACTCATCACGTAAATCTTTGATACCTTCGATTTTTTTATCTTTTACTAGTTGAGCAATTTTTTCTAGTAAAGTTGCCTTGTTGACCTGATAAGGTACAGAAGTGATAATAATTTGAAATTGACCTAATTTATTTTCTAAAATTTCTGCTTCACCACGCATGACGATACCACCGCGTCCAGTGGCATAAGCGGTCTTAATATCTTCTTGATTATAGATCACACCACCAGTGGGAAAATCTGGACCTTTGACGACTACTAATAAATCATCAAGTGAAACTTCAGGATTAGTAATCAATAAATTTATAGCGTCGATTAACTCACCTAAATTATGTGGAGGAATATTAGTCGCCATACCGACAGCAATACCCGTCGTACCATTTAGCAAAAGGTTTGGTAGTTTGGCTGGCATGACTTTTGGCTCTTCGTGAGAGCCATCATAATTCGGGATAAAATCAACAGTCTTTTTATCAATATCAAGCATCAGCTCTTCAGCTAAAGCATGGAGCTTAGCCTCGGTATAACGCATAGCCGCGGCATTATCACCATCCATGGAACCAAAATTACCTTGACCGTGGACAAGTGGGTAGCGCATAGCAAAGTCTTGCGCCATTCTGACCATGGAGTCATAAACGGCTGAATCACCATGGGGATGATATTTACCCAACACTTCACCGACAACGGTAGCAGATTTCCTGAACTTAGCATTATGCTTAAGCCCAATGCTCCACATCGCATATAAAATACGACGATGAACTGGCTTCAGACCATCTCTAACATCTGGCAAAGCACGAGACACAATGACAGACATGGCATAGTCTAAATAAGAAGTTTCCATTTCTTTGACAATGGAAAGATTTTCTACACGTCCTTGGTTAAAATTATTTATGGGTAGGTGAGCATTATGATTAACAACTTTTTTCGCCATAAAGATATTACTGTTAAATTACTTATTTATTATTTTATATTTTCTTGGGTACTTGAAGATTGCTTAGCTTCTAAATACTTCTGCGTGACATCCAATAACTCTGCTTGCTTTTGTGACTTTACTAATTCACCTTGTAAGTTTTTGATCTGCTCAGTACCTAAAGAAAAAGAATCTTTCATGTTTTGTAAGTTATCCCCTACTTGTGATTTAGCTTCATCAGAAATCAAGGCAACTGCTTTTATTTTAAGTTCTTGTTTTCCGGGAGCGAATTTCAACCAAACTAAAGTAATAAACAAGCTACTAATGACGACAAAAAAACCTAAGAAAAAAAATTTATTTTTTGAGGTCTCAAAAAAAATCATTTTTGTGTTTTTAAAATTATTAATTTTATATCTTCTTGAGGAAGATCTTTTTTGCTAATTTTTAATTTATCCATTTCTTCTGGCTTCACCCCAAACTCTTTGATAAATAAAGCGATACTATCTGCCTGATGACAACTAGGTATCACTATGCGTGGCTCTACTTGAGAAATGATTTTGACTGCTTCTTTAGCGGTCGTTAAATCACCACCACCAACTGGTAAAATCAAAATATCTGCCCCTTCGATTAATTCTAAGTCTTGATCGCTTAAAACCTGATGCCCAAATTCTCCCAAAAAAGCGATTTTGATATCTTCAAAATTAATAAGATAAATAATTTGTCCATTAATCTTATGGCCATAAACAAAAATTTCATTGACTTCATATTCACCCGGCGCTTCGATCACAAAAGCCTCGTCTTTGACTTTGCCGACCTCTAAATACTTGGGGTCAGAAAATAAAGCCAAGTCTGCCTTGATTTTACTAAAACTAGTATTTTTATCCAAACTATAAGGATTGAGCAAAACAGTTTGTTGGCTATTTTGGAGCTTGAAATAGTTAAATCCTTCCCATAAAATCTGCATATTTTTAAGAAAATTAAATGATTAATTTGCCTTAATTTTAGCAACAAATAAGATAAAAGTAAAGCCAAAATCAGGCTGAAATTAAGGCAAATTTAGCCCTTGATTTATTTTCAAATTTATGTTAATTTAAGACGGCTATTTATTTAATAAAACTTTAGCTAGGGTCCAAATAGCTTAAAAACCTTGGCTCAAAGGCTTAAATTATTTTAGGCTAATCTAACAATTAAATGTCTGACGTACAAGAAGAAAATTTGGCCACTAGTAAAATGGCTGAATTATTAAAAGACAAAAATGCCGCCAATATGCCAAAAGTTGGTGATTTGGTAGAAGGCAAAATAATCAGTATCTCAAAAAACGAAATCTATCTAGATATCGATGGCTTGACCACAGGAGTTATTCGTGGCCGAGAAATCTATGATGAAAGTGAAGATTCTGATAAATTAAAAATCAGCGACATCGCTTCAGCGACTGTGGTTGATTTAGAAAATGAAAATGGCTACATGGAATTATCTTTCCGTGAAGCTGGTCACCAAAAAGCTTGGGGCCGTTTAGAAAAATTGTATAAAGCTGGTGAATTAGTAGAAAGCCGGGTGACGGACGCTAATAAAGGTGGCTTGATGATCAAGATCGGCAATGTAATGGGATTCTTACCAGTCTCACAGCTCACTACCGAGCACTACCCTCGCATTGAAGGTGGTGATAAAAGTAAAATTTTATCTCACTTAAAATCTTTTATCAACCAAAATCTGCGTACTAAAATCATTGACTTAAATGAAAAAGAAGAAAAATTAATTGTTTCTGAAAAAGCCGCTTGGGACGAAAAGCAAAAAGCCGCTGTTTCCAAATTTAAAATTGGCGACCGAGTGCATGGCATCATCACTGGTGTCGTAGACTTCGGTGCTTTTGTCGAGTTTGATAACAACTTAGAAGGTTTAGTTCATATCTCTGAACTTGCCTGGCAAAGAATCGATGATCCAAGAGACATCGTCAAAGTTGGTGACAAAGTTGAGGCAGAAATTATCGAAATCGATGATACCAAAATTTCTCTTTCTTTGAAAAAACTACAAGCTGATCCTTGGTCTCAAGTAGAAAAAAAATATAAGATCGGCCAAAAAATCAAAGCAAAAGTTTTGAAAGTAAATCCTTTTGGTGTCTTCGTCGAGCTAGATCAAGATATTCATGGCTTAGTCCATATTTCCGAATTGAGCGATAAAAAAGTGGCTAACCCACAAGACTTGATCAAGATCGGAGAAACTTATGAATTTGTGATCTTAACCATTGAGCCAAAAGAACACCGTCTAGGTTTATCTCTCAAGGCAATCAATCAGCCAGCCGAAAAAAAAGTGAAAGAAGAAAAACCTAAGGTAGAAAAAAAGGCTAAGTCAGAAAAAGAAGAAAAACCTGAAATAACCGAAACAACCGAAACCAAAGAAGAAACTAAACCAGAAGTTGCAGAAAAAACGAAAACTGAATAAATAAAATTTAGCCCAAGTCTTCATCCAAGAGTTGGGCTAAATTAAAGAATAAGCTATAATTATATATATGAAAAATATTATCAAAAACTTTGCCATTTTCTTCCTAGTCTTTGCCGTAATTGGTGGAATTTTTAGTTTGTATAACAACTCTTTCAAGAGTGTTGAAACTATTTCTATCAGCCAACTAGTCCAAGAAATCAACCAAGACAAAGTAGAAAAAATAAATGTCACTGGTGATAAACTAAATATTATTTTAAAAGACAAGAGTGAAAAACAAAGCACTAAAGAAGCTGGCGAATCTCTAAGCAATTTATTAAAAAATTACGGTGTAGAAGCAAATAAACTAAATGCTCTAAATATTGAAGTCGGTAAAGATCCAAACTCCGGTATCATGTTTTCTAGTATTTTACCTTTCTTAATTCCAGCTTTATTTATCCTAGGGCTTATTTGGTTTATGATGCGCCAAGTCAGTGGCGTCAATAACCGCGCTATGAGCTTTGGTCAAAGTGGTGCCAAAATGGCCGATCAAGAAAAAATCAAAGTGACTTTCAAAGATGTGGCTGGTGCCATTGAGGCTAAAAATGACCTAGAAGAAATTGTAGAATTTTTAAAAAGTCCACAAAAATTTATTGCTCTGGGCGCGAAAATACCTAAGGGAGTTTTATTACTTGGTAGTCCGGGTACTGGTAAGACCTTATTATCTCGAGCGGTGGCGGGTGAGGCCAAAGTGCCATTCTTCCATATTTCTGGTTCAGAATTTGTCGAGATGTTTGTCGGCGTCGGCGCCTCTAGAGTAAGGGACTTATTCAAAAAAGCTAAAAAAGCTTCTCCTTGTATTGTCTTTATCGATGAAATCGATGCTGTCGGTCGTCAACGTGGCTCTGGCCTCGGTGGCTCACATGATGAACGTGAACAAACTTTAAATCAAATCTTGACGGAAATGGATGGTTTTGATAATCAGACCAATGTCATCGTGTTGGCTGCTACCAATCGCCCCGATGTCTTGGATCCAGCTTTGTTGCGTCCTGGTAGATTTGACAGACAAGTCGTGATCGATATGCCTGATATTAAAGACCGTGAAGCGATTTTAAATATCCATGCCAAAGGCAAGCCAATGACACCCGAGGTAGACTTAAAAACAGTTGCGCAAAGAACGCCGGGCTTTTCTGGAGCAGACCTTGCCAATGTTTTAAATGAAGCAGCTATTTTGACTGCTCATCAAAATCAAAAAGTTATTTCTCAACAAAATATTTTGGACTCCATTGAAAGAGTTTTGCTGGGGCCAGAAAGAAAGAGTCATATTTTGTCAGATAAAGAAAAAGAAATAACTGCCTACCATGAAGCTGGTCATGCCATCGTGGCACATTATCTAGAACATGCCGATCCAGTCCACAAAATATCTATCATTTCTCGTGGTCGGGCGGCTGGCTATACTATCAATCTACCAAATGAAGATAAGAAAATGCATGGCTATGCTGATTTTATCGATGAGATGGCCGTCTTACTCGGTGGTCGAGTAGCTGAACAAATCTTTTTTGCTGAAGTCACCACTGGCGCTAGTAATGATCTAGAGCGCGCCACGGCTATGGCCAGATCACTCATTACCCAATTTGGTATGAATAAAAAATTAGGTTTAAGAACCTTTGGTAAAAAAGAAGAAATGGTTTTCTTAGGTAAAGAAATCCATGAACGTCGAGATTATAGTGAAAAAACAGCGGAAGTAATCGATCAAGAAATTTCTAACTATGTCGAAGAAGCTGCCAAAACTGCAGAACGCGTCATTAAAGAAAATGAAAATAAAATCAAAGATATTGTAAAAGTTTTGATAGCTAAAGAAACAATTGAAAAAGCTGACTTTGATAGTATCATGGCCTAAAAATATCCCCTCTTTTTCTCCCCCTTAAATTAGGGGGAGATGTCGTGACCCGGCGGATGCCGGGTAGACAGTGGGGGTATTTTTTTATTTGCGGAAATATTTTTTATCACTACTAGGATATCAAATAAATTCCGCCACTGGCGGAATTTATTTAGGGTATTTTTTATTTTGAAAAAATGTGGTATAATAAAAATGTTCAAAAAATAAAAAGTAAATAAAAAAATAAAAATATGCAATCTTTTTATCGTGTAGTTTATTTGCGAGCCTGGCAAATACTAAAAAGCAATTGGCGACTAGGTTTCTTTGGTCTTTTTGTAGCGACTCTGGGACTGACAGGAGACTTTGATGCTATCGTCAATCTACAGAGTAGTGACATTGTCTCAACTAATTTAATCAGCTGGCTGAATATTTTTAAAAATGTCACCAATGTCAATCTTAACTGGACAATGCTACCAAATATTTTCCTCTTTATTGGTATATTAATTTTAATGGCCATTGTCCTGGTGCTAGCCATTGCCTCTCAAGGTGCTTTGATCAACGCAAGCAACCAAGCTAATAGCAAAAAAACTTTAGGTACCAGTTCACTCTTTGATGATTTAGAAATTGGTGTTGATAAATTTTGGCCACTACTCTCTCTTAATCTCTTAAATAAATTAGTGGGTTTTGTTTTTGTCGCGGGAGTGATAGTGCCGATTGTTTATTTACTTTCATTGACGCAGACAAACAATGCCATGGACATTATTATTAAAATAATCCTCTTTTTTGTCATTGTACCTTTCACTGTCATTATTTCCTTTATTACTCGTTATGGTTATAGCTATATTATCTTAAAAAAACAATCAACTCCTCGAGCCCTGGCAAATGCTTGGACCTTATTTAGATTTAATTGGATTTTAAGCTTAGAAAATGCTTTGACCATGCTACTCTTTACTGTTGTTTATACTATGGCCTTAATCGCTGCTAGCGCTTTCTTGATTACACCATTTTTAATCTTGGGCTATCTAGTTTCTAATGTCAGTGCTTTAGGCTTCTTGATTTTGATGGTAGTCGGTTCAATCTGTTTTATTGCTTTATTAATCTCGGCTATTTCTTTCTTCGGCGCTTATTACACTATCGTCTGGACAGAAACATTTTTACACCTCACCAGCAAAAAGACTTCCTTGAGTAAAATACATCGTCTAGCTGCTCGCCATCTCCCTCGCTTAGTTGAATAAATTTATCTTAAAACTCCTCCCCGTAGCGGGGAGGAGTTTTTGATTAAACAAATAAAGGCGCGGGGAAAGGCCTTTGTAATTAGCTTTGACTTTTATTAACGCCAAAAGTATAATAACAGAAGCAACCCCTCGATAAAAACTCGGGGCATATACAATTTTATGGATACAAACAAAGAAGAAATTTTAGACAAAAAATTAAGTGACCTAGAAGAGCAACGCAAAGAAGATGAGGTAAAAAAACAAGCCACCACTACAGGCTGGCCTTATATTAATTTAAAAAGTTTTCCTATTTCCCAAGATGCTATCAAGGTCATCAAAGCAGAGCAAGCCAAAGCTTTACAAGCGGTTTGTTTTTTATATACTAATGAGGAGTTACGTCTAGCCTCGACCAATCCAGACAATCCTCAAATTGGTCAATTAAAAAAAGAACTAGAAGATAAATATCATGCCCACTTAAAAATTTATTTGACTTCACAAGCGAGCTTAAATATTGCCCTAGCTATCTATGATAAAATTCCCATCATTGAACAAATTGAAGGCGTCAATATCAGTGCGGAAAATTTAAATAGCTTTAATGAAAATTTAAGCGATCTAAAAACTTTACAAACCTTACTGAATCAAACCAATGTGACAGAAATGATCAGTTTAATCATCGCGGCGGCTTTAAAATTTAATGCTTCAGATATCCACATTGAAACCGAAGAGCAAGCAGTCAAGGTTCGCTTGCGTATTGATGGTGTTTTACAACAAGCCGCCACTATTCCGGCTGAAAACTGGCACAAAATTAGCTCCCGCATCAAACTACTAGCTGAACTCAAACTCAATGTCACCAATCAACCACAAGATGGACGCTTTACTATCAATTTAAGTAATGACAAAATAGACGTCAGAGTATCCACTATACCCTCTACTTATGGCGAAAGTATTGTCATGCGTTTATTAAGAGCCTCCAGTGTAGGTTTACAATTTGAAGCCTTGGGTTTAAGAGGAAAAGCTTTTAATGATCTAGCCAATGAAGTGACTAAACCAAATGGCATGATCATCACCACTGGTCCGACGGGAAGTGGCAAAACTACTACTTTGTATGCCATCTTAAATAAGCTTAATCAAGCTGATACCAAAATTATTACTTTAGAAGACCCGATAGAATACAAGCTTCCAGGCATCGTCCAAAGTCAAGTAGAAAATAGCGACGGTGATTTTGATAATAGCAGTGCTAATCCTGGCGGCATTGAAAGAAAAAATAAATATACTTTCGCCAAAGGCTTACGTGCTATCTTAAGACAAGACCCAGATATCGTGATGGTCGGTGAAATTCGTGATCTAGAAACCGCTGACACGGCTATCAATGCCGCCTTGACTGGCCACCTTATGCTCTCGAAAATTATGCCAAGACTGCAAGCAAGAAACTGAAATAGATAACAAAACTTTGACGCTAGTGCTGAATGCTTTGAATAGCATCAGTCCGCAATCAGGTGCTAAGCCAGATAATTTGACTAACTTAAAATTCTTTAGTGCCAAAGGCTGTGAAAAGTGTGGCCATTTAGGCTATAAAGGACGCATTGGTCTGTATGAAATTTTGACCATGAACCAAAAAATAGAAAAGATTATTTTGTCGGCCAATATTTCCGAATATGACATTGAAAAAATAGCTATCGAAGAAGGTATGGTGACGATGTTGCAAGACGGCATCTTAAAAGCTCTGGATGGCATCACTTCACTAGATGAAGTTTTAGAAAAAACTAGAGAATAAAATAAACTTTCTTTAAAATAGACTTACTTAATCAAGTGGGCCTATTTTATTTATCACTAAATTCTGTAGCTCATAACTATCACAATGTTTTAAAAAACCTAAATAAGAGGCTAAATTCTTTTCATTTACTCGCTTTAACACTCTACGCTTAGTTTTAGTTCTTAAGATACGATGATGAGGGAAATTAATTATCCCTAAATAGTCTAAGCCGCTGGCTAGAGTAGTTAAAGATATTTTCTCGGGGTGAATAGTTAATTGAAGTTTTTTGCCTAAATAATTTTTAAGCTCTGGGATTATTTTTAATAACTCTTGTCTATTATTTGAAAGAAAAACAAAGTCATCAGCGTATCTAATATAATATTTTTGTTTAAGTTTATGTTTTACATATTGATCAAACTCATTCATATAGATATTGACAAATAGTTGTGAGGTTAAATTGCCTAGGGGCAAACCTGTATTTGGTGAGACTTCAAAACTATCTATGACTTTATTTAATAGCCAAAGAATATTTTGATCGGGAATATATTATTTTAAAATATCTTTTAAAGTTGTATGGTTAATGTTGGCAAAAAACTTCTTAATGTCACATTTTAAGATATAACAAGTTTTAGTATTATTATTACTTACTTTTAAGGCCATACTTCTGAATTTATTAATGGCTTTATGGGTGCCTTTGTTATCTCGACAAGAATAAGAATCACTTGTGAAAGTTTGATCAAAGAATGGGTAAAGTTGTCTGTAAATAGCGTGGTGCAATAATCTGTCTCGCACGCTGGCTTTATGAATATTACGAGGTTTAGGGTCTGAAATATTAAAAGCAACATAACCTGATGATTGGTGAGTGAAATTGTTAAGTTCTTGCTGAAGTTGTATAATATTATCTATTAAGTATCTTGAGAATAGTTGAACATCTTTTTTGTTTTTCTTACCCACGATAAATTCACGCCAAGCTAAAAGTAAATTATCTAATGAAATAATATCGATATAACTATGAATGAATTGAATTTTCATAATACGCAACAATCTGCTTTTAAGGCTCCCCCCCCCACGGGAATTTTACCTATTTTAGAAAAAACCAAGAATGTCTATTTACTTTGGTATAGTTATTATTTAATTTTAACTAAAACACATAAATATACGCTGGGACAAAAGATAGATAATTTATTATTAGAATTAATTGAGAATATTACTATTGCGAGTTTCTTAAAAAAGGAAGAAAAATTGCCTTATCTAGGCAAGGCAATGCAAAAATTAGATACTCTAAAAATAATGTTATTAATCTTGTGGGAAACAAAATCTTTGGATCAAAAAAAGTATCTTAATTTATCGCTGGCTTTAAACGAAATTGGCAAAATGCTTGGTGGCTGGAATGGCCAATTATTAAAACAAAAACTCTCCTGAAAGGGAGAGGAAAATATAGATTACTTGCTC
>Ga0075911_113_pt1 | contig 31266 bp, 39 predicted proteins | sample RifGroA2_FD_68330 | JGI IMG/M metagenome (GOLD analysis project Ga0075911, IMG submission 68330) | Parcubacteria bacterium GW2011_GWA2_36_10 | reverse complement strand
AATAATTTTAAATTAGAAGAACTTAAATTAATAAAATAATAACATGGAAAACTGTATTTTTTGCCAAATAGTCAAAGGAGATATTCCCGCTAAAAAGATTTACGAAGATGATTATTATTTAGCTTTTTTGTCACTTGGTCCAGCTAGCCCAGGTCATACTATTGTGATCCCTAAAAAACATACCGCTACTTTTATAGAGCTAGAGCCACAAGAGTCTGCTGATTTGATCAAAGTAGTTCAAAGATTAGCTAAAGAAATAAAAGAAAGATTAAAAGCTGATGCTTTTAATCTTGGTTTAAATAATGGCGAAATAGCTGGCCAAGTAATTCCGCATGTGCATTGGCATATTATCCCACGTTATAAAAATGATACGCTAGTACATTGGGGTGTGGATGAACAAGCTAAAGATCAGATGGATGAAGTTTTAGCTAAACTTGTAAGTTTATAGAATTTTCTAATTGTCCGCCTTCGGCGGACAGCAAAATGCTTATTTAAAGATATTTTTATGGAAAAAATAGAAAAAATTTTAGATAAAATAAGGACGTATTTACAAATGGACGGTGGTAATGTCGAGTTTGTTAGTTTTGATGATAAAACTGGTGCAGTAAAAATCAAATTACAAGGTGCTTGTGCACATTGTCCGATTTCTGATTTTACTTTAAAAAACTTGATAGAGCAGGAGCTAAAAAGTGCCATGCCTGAAATTAATTCTGTCGAAGCAATTTAATTATTTTTTAGCGCTAATTTATCTTTATCTTTGATAATAATTGTTTTAAGATATTTTTTTAAAGCTGGAGTTTTAAAGCCCCAGTTTTCTAATTGGCTAAACAAATCTTGATAATTATTATTTGGTAAATAAGCAATCACTAAAGTGCCTAAAGCAAGAGCATTTTTTATTTGTTCGAGAGCAAGAGGCCCACTGATATTACCTAGGGCTAAAACATCAGCGTCGTGCTTAATGATTTTATGTATCGATTCACCCAAAGTTTCGTCATGCCAATTTTTTAGCTGTTGTTGATTAATACCCAAGATACTGTAGTCAACAAAATCTTCTAGGCTATAAATATCCAGTTCATCTTTATTTAATTCTTTTAATAAAGCATAAAAGACTTGATTTTTTTCATTGGGACGCATTTGACTGACTAAAATCAAGCCCGCTACGCCGCGAGGCGAGCCAGTTTTTTTGTCTAAAATAGTTTGTAAACTTTTTAAATCTTTTGGACTAAAATCAAGATTTTTTAAATCTTCTTCTTTGTGAAGTTTGAGAATAATTTTTTCTTGCGTGACCGTTGGCCAGAAAAAAACAGAAAATCTTTGGATTTTTTTGTTTAGAGCTATTTTAAAGCGCCCTTCTTGTAAAATATTGTCTTGAATGTCTAGGTTAGCAATTTTTTTTAAGAGTTGGCTTAAAATTTTGTGCCAAGTATTCGGTAGTTTAGCGATTTTTTTCAAAGTTTTATTTTGGCGATAAAAGAGGATGAGCTCATCTTCGTTTGGACAAAAATGAATACTTTCAGCTTTTTTCTTTAAAGCATCGTTTAAAATGGTGCTAAATATTTTTTCTCCGGCTTTACTTTTGCTTTTTATCAAAGCTTGAAGGCTATTGTTTTCCGCCATAAAGTTTATTTTTATTTATATATTATACTATATTTTACTATATTCAGCAAAATAGATTTTTTTTCCGCTTTATGTTAAAATATAGACAATAAACATATGAAAAGATTTGATAGTTTTAAGGTCTTTTATAAAGATCGCTTGAATTTTTATCTATTAAATATCACGATTTTAGCCTATTTATTGAGTTTTATTTGGCTAAGTATTACTGATTTTGTGCAGACTAATATTAATGTTTTGCACTACAATATTTACTTTGGTTTTGATGTGATTGCGCCGTGGTATTGGTTGATTTTATTACCCATTTTCTTTTTATTAGCTTCTGTTTTGAACACTTTGTTGGCTTGGTATTTTTTTAGTCGTAAAACAGCTTGGAGTCATTTTTTGGTTAGTGCTAGTTTTTTGCTAAGTATAGCCATTTTTTTCTATTTGTTTAATATTTTAAATTACAATTTATGATGCTCTTGAATTTTGCCGTCATTAAAATTTTGAGTCTAACGACCTTAGCTTTTGTGTTAGCTATTTTGTGGACGCCGGCCTTAACTCATTTTTTGTATAAATATCGTTTAGGCAAAAGTATCAGAAGCTCAAATGAAGCACCGATTTTCTCTAAACTGCATGAAAAAAAATCAGGTACACCAACTATGGGTGGTTTACTGATTTGGATGACGGTTTTATTTTTAGCTTTGATTTTTTTATTGATCAAAGAGTTTTGGCCGACTTCTTGGTTAGCTAGTTTTAATTTTTTGACCAGAGAAGCGACTTATTTACCCTTAGGTGCCCTAATTGCTTCGGCTTTAGTGGGTTTACTCGATGATTGGTTCAATGTCACTCGTCAAGGTGGTGGTAAAGGTGGAGGATTGACCATGAAGCATCGCTTATTGATTTATACTTTAATTGCTTTGTTTGGTGCTTGGTGGTTTTATTTTAAATTAGACTGGGATTTGGTGCGTGTGCCTTTTTTGGGTACTTTTTCTTTAGGCTGGTGGTTTATCCCATTTTTTGTGTTTGTGATTGTTGCTACGGCTTTTTCCGTCAATGAAGCTGACGGCCTAGATGGTTTGGCTGGCGGTATTGTACTAGCGGCTTTTTCTACTTATGGCGTGATTGCTTTTATGCAAGGTAATTATAATTTGGCTACTTTTTGTGGGGTGATAGTTGGTTCTTTGTTAGCTTTCTTGTGGTTTAATGTTAACCCAGCTCGTTTTTTTATGGGTGATACTGGCGCTATGTCTTTGGGTGTAGCTTTAGGTATTGTCGCAGTTTTGACTGGTTATCCTTTGCTATTACCCGTGATTGGTTTTTTATTGCTCATAGAATCAATGTCTGTCATTATTCAAGTTTTGTCTAAAAAAATCAGAAAGAAAAAGGTATTTTTATCAGCCCCAATTCACCATCATTTTGAAGCTAAGGGTTGGCCGGAGCCAAAAATTGTCATGCGTTTTTGGATCATTGCCGGCGTTACTTCAGTCTTAGGTTTAATTATCGCTATTATTGATTTAGCTTTATGGTAAAAAGTTTTAATACCAATTTTAAAAAGCAAAGAATTTTAGTCATGGGTCTAGGTCTAAACGGAGGTGCTTTTCAGGTAGTCAAATGGCTTTTAGCTAAAGGCGCTATTTTGACAGTCACGGATATTAAAGATGCCAGAGTTTTAAAACCAACACTTGATCAGCTTAAAAAATTAGCTGGCGCCAAAAATATTAAGTTTGTTTTGGGTGAACATCGAGTAGAGGATTTTAAAGATCAGGATTTGTTGATCCAAAATCCTGGCGTGCCAGCGAATTCTGTTTATTTAACCATTGCTAAAAAAAATAAAATTCCGATTGTCAATGAAGCAGTCATGTTTTTTGCTTTATACCCCTATCGCAAAATCGCGGTTACTGGCACGCGCGGTAAATCTACTACTAGTAGCATTATTCATCATATTTTAAAGCAAAAAATCAAAACTAATGTGATCGCTGGCAACATTGCCACCACGCCAATGTTTGCGGTTTTAGATAAACTTAAAAAAGATAGTTTGCCAGTGCTAGAGCTATCTAGCTGGCATTTAGAAAACTTGGGTGATTATCAGTTGTCGCCACAAATTTCTGTGATTACCAATGTTTTAGTGGATCATTTGAATCGTTACAAAAATTTTAACACTTATAAACAAGCGAAAATAAATATTATCAAGTATCAGACTAAAAATGATGTCGCGATTTTAAATCTGGACAATATTCATACCAAGCTAGCCGCAAAAGCTACTAAAGCAAAAGTTTATTATTTTTCTTTAAAAAATAAAGTAAACAGGGGAGTATATTTAAAAAATAATAGTTTTTATTTTGTTGATAAAAAAACAGAGCCAGTAATGCCTATTAATAATATAAAATTACTTGGTCAACATAATTTGAGTAATATTGCCGCTAGTATTTGTGTAGCGAAAATTGTTGGCATCGAAAATAGTTTGGTTGATGAAGCGGTGAACAGCTTTAAAGGTGTGGCTTATCGTTTGCAATTGATTAAACAAACTAAAAACTTACAAGTTTTTAATGACGCTACTTCGACTACGCCTGATGCTGCTCAAGCGGCCATTGAAGCTATGCAAGACAAAAAAATAGTCTTGTTAGCTGGCGGTCAAGATAAAAATTTAGATTATAAAGCTTTAGCTAAAACTATCAAAAATAAAGTAGCTAAAACTATTTTATTAGCCGGTACTGGTAGTGCAAAATTAATCACAGAACTAAAAAAAATCAAATATCCAAGTGCTAATTTATTTACTGGTTTTAATGATTTAGAAAAAGCTTTGCTAGAAGCCAAAAAACAAAGCACAGATCAAAAAATTCTTTTATTTTCACCAGCGGCCGCTAGTTTTAATATGTTTACTAATGAGTTTCAGCGCGCTAAAATGTTTGATCAATTAGTGAAAAAGCATGTTAAATAAACAATCCGCCAGAGGCGGAGTAGACAAAAATAAATGGAAAAGATGGTTTATGAAACCATTTTTAGCTGATAGATTTTCTCATCAGCCGGATTTAATGTTTTTATTGAGCATTGCTTTATTATTATTTTTTGGTTTATTATTTTTATCTTCAGCTTCTTCGTCGCTTGCTTTTGGTCAACGTGAACAAGATGTTTATTTTTTTGTCAAACAACAAATCACTCACGGCTTGATACCCGGTTTAGTTTTATTTTATTTGGCTTTACGTATTGATTATCATCGTTATCAAGCGTATTCACGTTGGTTTTTTTATGCTTGTATTTTTTTGTTACTCATAGTTTTTATTCCTGGTTTAAATTTAGCTGGTGCTACAGCTCGATCTTGGATTGATGTTGGACCATTTTCTTTACAAACGAGTGAATTTGTAAAATTATTTTTTGTTTTATTTTTAGCCGTTTATTTAGAAGAAAAAAAAGATGATTTAACAAATTTTAAATTAGGTGTTTGGCCATTTTTATTTTATTTAGGCATAGTTAGTTTTCTGCTTATTTTACAGCCAGATTTAGGTACTTTGAGTATTATTATTTCTTCGGCACTAGCGATGTATTTAGCAGCGGGGATGCGTTTTAAGCATTTTAGCGCTATTATTTTAGCTGGTTTATTAGCTTTAGCATTGATGATCAAAGCTGCTCCTTATCGTCTGGCTCGCTTAACGGCTTTTTTGCATCCAGACTTTGACCCACAAGGTATTAGTTATCAGATCAGACAAGCATTAATTGCAGTTGGCTCTGGTGGTATCTTGGGTTTAGGTTTTGGTAGTGCTCGGCAAAAATTAAGTTTTGTACCAGAGCCAGCTGGTGATAGCGTCTTTGCTATCATTGCCCAAGAAAGTGGTTTTATTTTTTCTACTTTATTTATTTGTTTATTTGCTTTCTTTTTATATCGAGCTTTTAAAATAGTAAAGTCTAGTCCAGACAATTTTGCTAAACTAGCGACCTTAGGTATCACTATTTGGCTAAGTGCACAAATATTTTTAAACATCGGTTCCATCATTGGTCTTTTGCCTTTGACTGGCGTGCCATTACCATTTGTTTCTTTAGGTGGTAGTAATTTAGCTATCACGCTGTTAGCTATGGGTATCATAGCGAATATTTCTAAATATACTTTAACTAATCATTATCATCGTTAGTATGAAATTAAAAATAAAATTTTCTCGCCATTTTGGCTTTACTTTAGTAGAGCTCTTGGTGGTGGTCGCTATCATGGGTATTTTAGCCAGTGTTAGCTATATCGGCATTCAAGAGGTGCGCAAAACTATTCGTGATAACAAACGTCGGGCTGATTTAAATGAAGTCGCTAGAGCCTTGGAGCTTTTTAAAGCTGACTATGGTATGTATCCACCAAATAGTTATGTTAGCGCTAATTCTGTTGATCCAGATAAAAGTTTGATGCCATTTCTAAAGGATGGTGGTAATGTACAAATGGTTTATCCTGCTCAAGGTGGTGGTATAAATTATAGCAGCATTGCTGTTCCTGGTGGCTATACCAAAGATTTGATTAAGGATCCGATTAATCAAGTAGACAGTGGTTATAATGGTTATATGTATGCTTATTATGGGGCTGCTTGGAGTGACTATTCAGCTATAGGTGATATCGATCCTAGTGATTTTCCTATAGATTGCCCAAACCTAGACGATGGCACTTGTCCGGATTGGGAAACTTGTTGTAATAGCGGTTGTTATAATGATTATTGTGATTATAATGTTAGTACGGGTGAAATCAGTTTCGTCTATTATTCCATGAGTACTTTTAGTAGGTTATGCTACGGTGATGGTTCCACTCGTTCGATGAGTGTTTTGGTAGCTAAACTGGAAAAAGAATCAAAACAAGACGAAAGAATTAACACTGTTTTGTCTTTTTGTCCAACAGCTAATAATACAGATCCTGACAATCAAGACTTTGAGGGTTTGAAAGCTTATTTTCCTAGAGGGAAAGATTGTTATAGCGGTGATGGTAATTATGGTTGCTCTAATGAAGTTAATGGTACGCCAGATTGGTCTGGTTGGGTGATGCACGATTATAATTATTTTGTACCTTTAACTGGAGAATTTAATTTAAGATAAATGTCAGCAAAACTTAAGAAAATTTTGTTAGTTGGTGGTGGGACATTGGGTTCAGTGATGCCACTTTTGGCTGTCACTAAAAAGTATCCAGCTGATTACAGTTTTTGGGGCACGCCTAATGGCCCTGAAGTTTTATTGATCAAAGAGAAAAATATTAAGTTTCGTAGTATTTTATCAGGCAAATTACGTCGCTACTGGGATTTAGAAAACTTTAAAGATTTATTTAAAATAAAATTAGCTTTTTGGCAAAGTTTATATTTATTAAGTAGATTAAAACCAGATATTATTTTAACGGCCGGATCATTTGTAGCGGTACCAGTAGTTTATGCGGCCAAATTTTTAAGAATTCCCACAATAGTTCATCAGCAAGATTTAAGTATTGGTTTAGCAAATAAGCTGATGGCGCCAATGGCGACTAAAATCACCGTGACATTTCCAGAGCAAGTAAAATTTTTTAAAGCTAAAAAAACAATTGTTACCGGAAATCCCGTTAGATTAAAATATAAACATCTTGAGCATCAACCAAGCATTTTGATCACTGGTGGAGGATTAGGAGCCAGAGCTTTCAATGCATTTGTGCAAGAATTTTTGCCTATTTTGACGCAAAATTTTCAAGTGCATCATATTTTAGGTAAAAATAATTTTGATCAAAGCTTGAATTTGCCAAATTATCACCCTTATGATTTTGTGACAGTGAAGATGATAGATTTACTAAATCAAGCTGATTTAGTGATTTCTCGAGCAGGTATGTCGATGATCACTGAAACGGCTGTTTTGAAAAAAGCCTTGATTTTGATCCCGATACCAGCTAGTCATCAAGAGAAAAATGCTGAGTTTTTTGCTCGTCACAATGCTGCTATTTATGTACGCCAAGGATCTAACAAAATCATGGCCAGATATTTAGAAAAAATATTAAATAAAAAAGATTTACGTCTAAAATTAGGGGAAAATTTATATAATTTATTTCCCAAAAATTCAGTTGACAATTATATAAAAGTGATAGAGGATATATTAAGTTAGCAAGTTATAAAGTTTACAAGTTGGCAAGTTTTTATGGAAATTGATTTAGCTAAAATTGAAAAAGTTTATCTAGCCGGCATTGGTGGTATTGGGCTGTCTGCGATTGCTTATTATTTTTTGAGTCAAGGAAAAATTGTCGAAGGTTCAGATACGACTAAATCAGAAGTGACAAAACGTCTAGAAGACAAAGGCGTTTTTATTCATTATAAACAAAAAGCTGATAATTTAAATAATAGTTTTTCTCTGTTTGTTTATACTTCTGCTTTACCAGAGGATCATCCTGAATTAGTAGCTGCTAAAAATTTAAATATTCCAACTTTAAGTTATTTTCAATTTTTAGGATTTTTAAGCAAGCATTATAAAACCATTGCCGTCACCGGAACCAATGGCAAAACTACTACTACGGCACTTTTGGGTTTAATTTTAGAAAAAGCTGGTCTAGATCCGACAGTGATCGTCGGTTCTTTGGTGCCAAACTGGAAATCAAACTTTCGTTTTGGTAAATCAGACATTTTGGTAGTTGAGGCTTGTGAGTGGCAGGCTCATATGCTAGAGCTTTCTCCGCAGACAATTATTTTGACCAATGTAGCTGAAGATCATTTAGATTTTTATAAAGATTTAACGGATATCCAAAATCATTTTCAGCAATTTATTGATAAATTACCAGCCGATGGTGTCTTTATTCAAAATAAAGATGATCATAATAGTCAAATAATTAAATTTTCTGGTAAAACTCTGACTTTTGGTCAAGACAAGCGAGCTGATTATGCTTTTCAAGATTTAGTGATTAAAGATGGTCAGCAAATTTTTGATGTCATACACCAAGAACAAAAAAATAATTTTATTTTAAATATTCCAGGGCTTTATAATGTCTATAATGCCATGGCAGCGTTAGTAGCCGCTGATATTTTAGGTGTAAATCAACACCAGATTTGGAATGCTTTACATGATTTTGCTAGTACTTGGCGTCGTTTTGAAAAAGTTGGTTTATATAAAAGTAATATCGTAATTTCTGATTATGCTCATCATCCTGATGCCGTGCAGGGTTTATTAAAAGCCGCTCATGATTTTTATCCTCATAAAAAAATCATTGCTATTTTTCAGCCACATCATCATAATCGTACTTTGACTTTACTCGATGAATTTGCCAAGAGTTTTATTTTGGCTGACCAAGTGATTATTTCTGAAATTTATCGTGTCCAAGGTCGCGAAGATAAAGAGTATGAGCAAGTGAATAGTCAGGATTTATTAAATAAAATGAATCATCCCCAAAAATATTATGCCGCTAATTTGGATGAAGTAAAAAATGTTTTACGTGATTTAAATCCTATGGATGCGGTTTTACTTTTTATCGGCGCTGGCGATATCGATAATTTAGCGAGAGAATTGGTAAATTAATGCAAATTACAAGATTATTTAAAAAATTTGATAGTTTACAAAAAATTTACGGAGATAAAAATTTAGACGCCATTTATGGGGGTGGAAATATAAATAATCCGAAAGTTTGTTTAGTTTTTATGAATCCAACTGCCAGAAATGTTTCAGCAGACAAAAAATGGTCAGGAATTAAAGCACCATGGATTGGAACAAAGAATATATGGAACATGTTTTGTCAGCTTGGTTTATTCTCTCAAGATATTATATACGAAATTAATGCTAAAAAACCAAATGATTGGGATTATAAATTTGCCGAGGATGTTTATAAAAAAGTTTGTGATAATTCAATTTATATAACTAATTTATCTAAAGCCACACAGGTAGATGCTAGGGCTTTGCCGGATGATGTTTTTAGAAAATACATAGATTTGTTAAAAGAAGAAATTGATAGCATTAAACCAAAAATAATTATTACTTTTGGTAACCAAGTAAGTTCTATTTTATTAAATAAAAAGATTACAGTTTCTGGGTATAGAAAAAAATACGAATTATTTGATATTAATGGAATTTCATATAAAGTTTTTCCTGTTTATTATCCAGTTGGTCAGGGCATGAGGAATATAAAAATAGCAAAAGAAGATATTAGTTGGATTATAAAAAATCAATAAAAATATTATATGCAAATACAAGAAAATATAATTTTAGCGCCTTATACTACTTTTAAAATCGGTGGTCCAGCTGAATATTTTGCTTTAGTCAAAACTTTAGAAGAGTTACAAGAGGCGATTGCTTGGGCCAAAGAGAATGCTAAAGACATTTTTGTTTTTGGTGGTGGAAGTAATTTGTTGATTAGTGACAACGGTATCAAGGGTTTGGTGATAAAATTAGATTTGCAAAGATTAGAGTTTGATGAGAATAAAGTGATAGTTGGCGCTGGTTTAAGTTTAGCTTATTTATTAAATCAAGCTTTAGAAAATGCTTTGACTGGTTTAGAGTTTGCCGCTGGCGTGCCCGGCACAGTCGGTGGTGCCATTCGTGGTAATGCTGGCACTTATGGTCTAGCGATGGGCGATGTAGTGACAGCCATCCGCTATCTAGATAAAAATAACGAGCTCAAAACTATGGCGAAAAACGAAGCAGATTTTGCTTATCGCCATAGTATTTTTAAAGTAAATAACTATTTGATAGTAGAAGCAGAGTTATTATTGGCCAAAGGTGATGTGGCGGCTAGTAAGGCTTTAGTGCAAGAAAGACTGATGTATCGTAAAAATAATCATCCTAATCAGCCATCAGCTGGTTGTATTTTCAAAAATATTAGCTTCAAAGAGGCTGATATTGAGAGCTTAAAAGCCAAGAGTATCGAAGTAGAGAAGTTTCTAGAACACAAAAAGATTCCAGCTGGCTATTTGATCGAAAAGGCTGGTTTGAAAGCTAAGACTATTGGTCAAGCACAAGTTTCTACCCAACATGCCAACTATATTATTAATCTCGGGGGCGCCAAAGCTGAAGAGGTGATGATATTGACCAGTTTAATAAAACAGCAAATTAGGGATAAATTTGGGCTACAGTTAGAGGAAGAAGTGCAATTCGTAGGCTAAAAACCCTTATTTTAAGGGATATTTAGGTTTTTGAGCTTAAGGGGTTGACAAATCGAAAAAAATTCGTATAATTAAGGGGCGTAAATTATAAATAAATAAACAAATTCAAGACTAGCTATGCGTTTTCAGAAGAAAGTGCATAATTTATAGTTTTTGAGTAGCAAGTTATTAATGAGCGAAGTACAAGCTAAAGTTAACAAAAAAGGTTTCTTGGAACTTGAGGGAGAGGTGATTGAGTTATTACCTAATGCCACTTTTAAGGTCCAGCTGGATAACCAGCAAGAAATTTTTGCTCATTTAGCCGGTAAAATGAGGATGTACAAAATTCGTATTTTGCCAGGCGATCGGGTAGTGATAGAAATAAGTCCCTATGATATGAGTAAGGGACGTATAATTTTTAGAAAATAATAATCAATAAAACAGATGAAAGTAAGAGCTTCTGTCAAAACAATGTGTAAAGACTGTAAAATCATTCGTCGTGAAAATCGAGTGATTTGTATTTGTAAAAATCCTAAACATAAACAAAGACAAGGTTAATTTATTTGTATTTAAAAAAATTATGGCAAGCATGGCAAGAATTTCCGGCGTCAATATTCCTAGAGAAAAGAGAGTAGAAATCTCTTTGACTTATATTTATGGTATAGGTTTAACGACCGCTAACAAAATTTTAAAAACTTTAAAGATTGATAAAAATATCCGCGTCAAAGATTTGGCCGAAGAACAAGTCAATGCTTTACGACAAATGATTGAAAAAAGCTATAAAGTCGAAGGTGAGTTAAAAAGAGACAAATTAGCCAACATCAAACGTTTAAAAGAAATCAAAGCTTATCGTGGCACTCGTCACGCTAAGAATTTACCAGCCAGAGGTCAAAGAACCAAGACTAATTCTCGTACTGTCCGTGGTAATAAGCGCGTCACTATGGGTAGTGGTCGTGTAGCAGCTGGACAAAAGACTTAAAAAAAGAATATTATGCAAAAAATTGTAAAGAAGAAAAAGATTAAAAAAAAGGTAAGTCGTGGCCAAGCTCACATTCAAGTGACTTATAATAATACTATCGTCACCTTGACTGATCAGACCGGCGCTGTTTTAGCCTGGTCTTCAGCTGGTTTAAATGGTTTTAAAGGACCAAAAAAAGCCACTCCATATGCCGCTGGTATTATCGTCAAAAACGCGGTAGAAAAAGCTAAAGAATATGGCTTGCAAGAAGTCGACGTCTTTATCAAGGGTGTTGGCGCTGGCCGAGAAGCTTCAGTTAGAGCACTTCACGCTAATGGCTTATCAGTCACTTCAATTAAAGATATTACACCAATTCCACATAATGGCTGTAGACCAAAAAAGGTACGTCGTGTCTAAACAATAAACTTTAAGTAAGTATATGGGTAGAAATCTTAAACCAAAACACAGAGCTAGTCGTCGTTTCGGAGAAAACGTGGCTGATACTGTCAAATCACCTTTAGATAAGCGCAGTTATCCAGTCGGTGTGCATGGGCCAAAAAAGGCTTTTGCCAAAACTTCTGAATATGGTCGTCAATTGTTAGCCAAGCAAAAAGCTAAGGCTATTTATGGTATTTTGGAAAAACAATTTAGTTTGACCTTTGAACGTGCGCAAAAAATGCAAGGCGATGTCAATACCAATTTGTTAACTATTCTAGAAACTCGTTTAGATAATATTATTTTTCGTGCTGGTTTAGCCAACACTCATCGTTTAGCAAGACAGCTTGTCAATCATGGTCATTTTCTAGTCGATGGTGTCAAAACTGATATCCCTTCTTATACTGTCAAAACTGGTCAAGTGATCAAAGTCAAAGAAAATAAATTAGTTAAACAATACTGGCTAAATTTATTACTTAAGTTAGACAAAGTAGAGACTGCTGGCTGGTTAGCTTTAGATAAAAAGAATATGACCATCACAGTAAACAGCTTACCAAATACTGAAGATTTACCAAAAAATATTCAAACAAACTTAATCGTTGAATTTTATTCACGATAAAAATAATAATCCGCCAAAGGCGGAGCAAACAAAAAATTTATGGCAAATCAAATTTCTTTACCAGAAAAAATTAGTATCGTTGATCAAAAAGATCATCGCTATCAAGTAGTCATCGAGCCTTTTTATCCAGGCTTTGGTGTCACGATTGGTAATGCTTTAAGACGTGTTTTGTTGTCTGCTTTGTCAGGCGCCGCTGTCACATCTTTCAAGATTGACGGTGTCCAACACGAGTTTGGCGCAGTCACTGGCGTCAAAGAAGATGTGGTAGAAATAGCTTTGAATCTTAAAAAATTAAGAGTTAAAGTTTTTTCTGACGAGCCAGTAAAAATTAAATTACACGGTAAAGGTGAAAAAGTTTTGACCGGAGCCGAGATTGAAAAAAATTCTGATGTGGAAGTTTTAAACAAAGACGCTAGTTTTTCCCCAGTCTTAAATGTCGGTTATGAAATAAAACATGTTCGTGTCGGTAAGATGACTAACTATGAACAATTGACTTTAGATATCACGACCGATGGCACAGTCACAGTAGATGAAGCTATTGCCCAGGCAGCTCAAATTTTAGCTGAACATTTTTCTTTATGGAACGTAGCTACAGAAACCCCTGCCAAGGCTAAGAAAAAAACTAAAAAAGAAATAGCCGCTGAAGAAGAAATTGAATAATATAAGGAAATAATCATGAGACACAAAAATACCACCAAAAAATTAGATAGAGAAAAGGCACCACGTAAAGCCATGTTAGAAAATTTGGCTACTTCTTTGGTGCTTTATGAAAAGATAGTAACGACCGAAGCCAAGGCTAAAACTATGAAGCCTTTGGTGGAAAAGTTGATTACCCGTAGTAAGATCAAATCTGTTCACAATAAACAACAGTTATCTCAAATTGTGCCAGATAAAAAAGCGGTGCAGAAATTGCTTGATGTTTTAGGTCCTCGTTATAAAGAAAGAGCTGGCGGTTATACTCGTATTATCAAGGTTGGTCCAAGACAGGGTGATGGAGCTAAGATGGTACAAATTGAATTAGTTTAAATAATTTTCAAAGATAATTATTCTTCCGCCTTCGGCGGAAGAATATAAATCAAAATATAAGAAATTGAACATGCTTATCCCGCCTTCGGCGGGGTAGCAAAAAATAACTTTATGGAAAGAGCAGTGCATAAAATTGATGCCAGTGGTAAAATAGCCGGACGCTTAGCTTCCGAGATTGCTTTTGTTTTGCAAGGCAAAAATAAAGCCACTTATGATTTAGGTAAAGACAATGGTGACAGTGTCGAAGTTATTAATGTGGCTGAAATGAAGTTTAGTGGTAAAAAGATGGAAGATAAGGTTTATCATCGTAATACTGGCTATCCAGGTGGTATCAGAACAAATAAATTAAGTGAGCTTTTTGCTAAGAACCCAGCTGATGTTTTACGTCGCACTGTTAAAAATATGTTGCCAAAAAACAGACTACAGGTAGCAAGATTAAAAAGATTAATTATCAAGTAAAGCCATGACAAAAACAGGACAAAATCAAGATTATACTCATGCCGTTGGTAGAAGAAAAACCGCTGTGGCTCGTGTCAGAATTATCAATGACAAAAGCAAGGGTTTAAATATTACTGTGAATGGTAAGGACTTTAAAGAATATTTTCCGTATTTTCAATGGCAGGAAACTATCTTAGCTCCATTAAAAGTAGCTGGTCGTGAAAATATCACTATTTCTGTCAGAGTAGCTGGTGGTGGACAACGTGGCCAAGCTGATAGTGTCGGGCACGGTATTTCTAGAGCCTTGCTTAAAACTGATGAAACTTTGCGTCCAAATTTGAAAAAAGAAAAGTTATTGACTCGTGATTCTCGTAAAAAAGAAAGAAAGAAGCCAGGTTTGAAGAAAGCTCGTAAAGCTCCACAGTGGAGTAAGCGTTAAGCTTGCGACATCTTGAGCGTAGCCGAAAGATGGTCAAAACGTTAAAATTTATTTATTAAAAAATCCCCATAATTATGGGGATTTTTTGTAATTGACAGTTTATTGATGTTTTGGTATAATGCAAATGGTACTTGAAGGGTTTAGGCCCTCTCACGGTTATGAGTTTCCAAACCGTAACAAGTGCCAAATATAACTTTAATCTTCCTCCATATTTCCTGTGTGCAGGATTTTTTTATTTGTGGTATTTTCTCCAGAGTTTTTTTGTTTATTTTTCCAAAAAGGAATGATACTCCAAAAGAATTTATTACCACCAGCAATTTCTTTAATTATGATTTTTATTCTAGCACCATTAATTATAGCAACAAAACCGTAAAAAGTGACATTCATTAATCTATTTTCCCAACGAGAGTTTATTGTTTGTTTTTCAAATTTTTGTGTATAAAAAATTTCTTGTAGAGTATGTGAACGTTTAATTATTTCAGGGGCTAATTTTAATAATTTAAGTCTGACATATTGATCCAAGGCTGACCTAGCCTTGTTTTTCCCTTTAAATTTTAAATGTTCTAAACCCTTTGTATTAAAAGCAACATCGCTTTTTAAATATGGGCAATATACAGAGTTAATTTCTTTATAAAATTTTTCTGCTTCGGTTTTTGTGTTATTGAGTTTTTCAGGTGTAATTTGATCCATTTTTAGTTTATGCTTGTATAATTTAGGATAAATATTAAGAAATGTCAATTTTTAATAATTTTACTAGCTTTTCTGACCATTTTTGCTATAATGTCAATATGTTAAATAGTCAAAAAATCGCAGCAAATTCTTCATTTTTCTTGCTTTCTTTGGTGGCACAAAAAGTGCTGTCTTTTGTTTATTTTACCTTACTAGCGAGAGGATTGGGCGTAGAGCTCACGGGTCGTTATTTTTTTGCGATTTCTTTTGCCACCATGTTTGCGGTTTTGATGGACTTTGGTTTATCACCAGTTTTGACCAAAGAAGTAGTCCAAAACAAAAACGAACAAGAAATTTATTTTCAACAGATTTTTTCTTTGAAATTATTATTCACTTTTTTATCTCTGATTTTTTTAGCAAGCATAAATTATTTTTTTTGGGGAAACGACCCAGTTCAACTATTGATTTATTTGACTATGCTGACGGTAGCGATAGATAGTTTTACTTTGCTATTTTATGCATATATTCGTGGCCAACAAAATCTTCGCTATGAATCAATTGGTACGATAATTTTTCAAATTATCGTGATGATTTTTGGCTTAGGCTTATTAAAATTTACCAATAATTTATTTTTGTTATTAATAGTTTTATTTGCGGCTAGTTTATTCAACTTTCTTTTTGCTGGTTTTATTTTGCGTTTTAAATTTCAGACTAAAATAAAATTTTTGTGGCATAAAGACTTATTAAAAAAAATATTGTTAATTGCTTGGCCATTTGCGGTAGCAGCTATTTTTGCCAAAGTTTATGCTTATCTAGATTCTATTTTACTCAAAGTATTTTTAGGTGATTTAGAGCTTGGCTTTTATAGTGTGGCTTATAAGATCACTTTTGCTTGGCAGTTTATTCCATTAGGACTCGTAGCGGCTTTGTATCCAGCTTTTGCACATTTTTTTAAAGAAGATAAAGTCCAGTTAACCAAAGTTTTTAATCGTGGTTTGTTATATTTAAGTTTGATCGCCTGGCCTTTAAGCTTTGGCATCTCAATGCAGCCAATAAACAAAAAATAAATACTAGAAACTTAGGTTTCACTATGGTATTTAATATTATTTTAAATTTGATTTTGATTCCTTTGGTGGGTGTTTGGGGTGCGGCTTTGGCTTCATCGTTGAGTACTTTGTTTTTATTTATTTTAAACTTAATGACGGCGAAAAAAATTGTCGTTATTGATAGAGAGATAGTAAATAAAATGCTTTTAGCTTTTGTTTTAAGTTTGCTTATGCTAGTAATAGTTTATTATTTAAAAACTATTATTTTTTGGCCATTGACTATTATAGTCGGCGGAGCTTTTTATTTATTTGGTTTATGGCTATTTAAAATTTTGACGTTTAGCGATATAAAATATTTAAAGACTTCTTTATTTAACAAGACATAGAAATGATTCCCGCCTGCGGCGGGAATCATTAATGGCCTATTATTAAGAAGAAATAGAAAATATAATTAAGATGAAAAAAACTTTAGTTTTAACACATGAATATTATCCATTTTTTGGCGGAGTAGCTCGCTATTGTTTTGATTTGTTTAAACATTTTGCTAAAAAAGATTATTTAGTTTTATGTGATCACGAACAAGTAAATACTCAAACTAATATTTGGCATTTTAGATTTAAAAATAAATTTGTTAAACCAAGCTGGCTATTTAGTTTTTTTAGTTTAATTAAAATTATTAAAAACGAAAAAATAGAACAAATTTTTACCCCAAATATTTTGCCTTTAGGTAGCATAGCGTATTATTTAAATAAATTTTTTAAATTGCCCTACATTATTTCTTTGCATGGTTTAGATATTAATTTAGCTTTAAAAAATAAAAAAAAGCTAGCTTTAAAAATTTTGCAGCAGGCCAATTATATTATTTGTAATAGTCAAAGTACCGCCAAGATCATAGTGAATTTAAATATTGATAAAAATAAAATAAAAGTTATTTATCCGGGGCGTGATTTTGCTTGTGATGTCGATCAAGCTAAAGTATTAAATTTAAAAAAAGCTTTAAATATTAGTGATACTCAAAAAGTTATTTTAACTGTTGGTCGTTTGAATAAGCGCAAAGGCCATGATTTAGTAATCAAAGCTTTGAGTGAAATAAAGCATGATTTTTTATATTTGATAGTTGGTCGTGGTGAAGAAGAGCTAAACTTGCGAAACTTAGTAGAAAAGTATAAGATGGAGGCAAAAGTGAGGTTTTTTAATAATATTAGCGATGAAGAGTTAGTTTATTATTATCACTTAGCCGACTTATTTGTTTTAGCTAATAGAGAAAGCAAAGAAGACGTTGAGGGTTTTGGCATCGTATTTTTAAACGCTGCTAGTTGTAGCTTACCGATTATTGCTGGAGCGAGTGGAGGAGTCTTAGAAATTTTTACTGATCAAAGCAATGCTTTATTAGTAGCTAGTGAAAATGTTGAAGATCTAAAAGAAAAAATAAATTTATTATTAGTTGATCAAAATTTAGCAACTAAATTAGGTCAAGCAGCTTATATAAGATCGCAAGAATTTTTATCAGGCAGAGAACAAAGTGAAAAATTAAAAGAATATCTATGAAAAAGTTTGACCTTGTCATGTTTAATATGTCTAGTTTTGCCGAGTGGGAAGAGGGTGTTTCTAACCGCAATTTTCATGTTTTACAACAATTAATGCAAAGTGAAAATGTCGGTAAAATAATTGCCGTTGATTATTTGCCCCTCACTTTTAAACGAGCTTTACGAAACTTTAAAGAAAATATTATTTTACATTTAAAATCTGGTGAAGTGGTGAAAAAATCTTTTACCAGTAAACTAACTAAAGTTTCTGATAAACTTTATATTTATTCTGATGTTGATTTTTTTTGGCGACCAAAAAAGACTTTAGCTAGAATAAAAAAAATTACTTGGGAATTAAATTTTGGTGATTGGATATTATGGTCATACTTGCCTTATGTAGCACCATACTGTCATAATTTAGGACAAAAATTAACAGTGTTTGAAGCAGTCGATAATTGGCTTAAACATTCTTCTTATCAAAAACACGCATCAACTTTAAAAGAGTCTTATAAAATCATCAAAGATCAAGCAGATTTGATTTTTACCGTGTCAGAAAATTTGTTAAACTTTTTTGATAATCAGGCCAATGTTTATTGGATCCCTAATGGTGTGGACTGGAAACACTATAATAAACATTTTTCTTTAGTTAATCGTGATATCGCTGATATTCCTAAGCCGATTATCGGCTATATCGGTGTGATCCAAGATCGAGTGGATTTGGACTTGATTGCTTACTTGGCTAAAGCTAATCCAGACAAATCTTTTGTTTTAGTCGGTCCTGTTTGGAGTGAGCAAGATTTGGCACAAAAAAATTTGAGTCAATATCCAAACATCCATTTTTTAGGTTATAAGTCTTATCAAGAAGCGCCGATGTATATCCAGCAATTTTCCTTGGGCTTGATTCCTCACCAGAAAGCGGATTTTTCAGTGACTACTAATCCGATGAAAATGTATGAATATTTAGCAGCAGGTTTATCAGTAGTAGCAAGTACTGGCGCGGGTACAGAAAATATCGAAAATTTTGTAGAGATCGCAGAGAGCTATGAAGATTTTAATAAAAAAATAAATATTTTATTAGCCGAAGATTCCCAGGAAAAACAAAACGCAAGAAAAGAATATGTCAAACAACATTCTTGGGTGAATGCTGTTAATAAAATGTTAGAGTTAATTAATAATAAATTAAGCTAATATGCCTAAACCGCAAATTTCTATTATTATTGTCAATTGGAAAGTCAGGCCTTTGTTAGAAAAATGTTTAGAGAGTATTTTAGCGGATACGGAAAGTTTTTCTAAAGAGATTTTTGTAGTGGACAATGATTCTCGTGATGGCACGCCAGAAATGATCATGGCTGATTATCACCAGGTGACGATGATCGCTTTGCCGAGAAATCGTGGCTTTGCGCGAGCAAATAATTTAGCTCTAAAACAATCAAGCGGAGAGTATATTTTTTTATTAAATCCTGACACGGAAATACAGCTGGGTTTTTTCAAAACGATTTTAGCTTATTTTCAAGCTCATCCGAAAGTTGCTTTATTGGGGCCAAGGATTTTGAATTCAGATTTGAGTCAGCAAGCTTCTATCAGACGTTTTCCAAATTTAATTTCACAGCTTTTAGTTTTATTTAAATTGACTAAAGTTTGGCCAGATAATAAATTTTTGAAGAAATATTTAGCGACAGATTTTGATTATAATCGTGAACAAGAAGTAGAGCAGATTATGGGTGCGGCGATGATTATGCCACGGGCTACTTATGAAAAGATTGGCTTATTTGATCAAAGATTTTTTTTATGGCTAGAAGAAGTTGACTATTGCAAGCGTATCAAAGATGCTGGTTTGCTGATAAAATATTTACCAACTGCTAGTCTAGTGCACCATAGTGGTATCAGTTTTTCTAAAGAGAGAATTTTTAAAAAACAATTAATTTTTGATTGGAGTTTATTATATTATTTTTTTAAACAAAAAAATATTTTTCAAGCTTTGATTATTTTAATTTTTTTACCTATTAATTTATTGTTAACCGCCGGCTATGCTTGGTGGAAAAATAATTATCAAAATGAATAATTTAAATACTCAAGATAAAAAAACTTTAACTATTTGTTTACTGACTTTTAATAGTGCAGATTATTTACCGTATTTATTTAAAAGTTTAGTCGAGCAGACTTTTACAGATTGGAATCTTTTAGTTTTAGACAATGCTTCAGTAGATAATTCAGTCGCCTTAGTCAAAGAGTATTATCCGCCAGCCAAAGTCATTACCCAAAAACAAAATCTTGGTTTTGCTAAAGGTCATAATTTGTTGATCAACTGGTCGGACTCAAAATATGTTTTAGTTTTAAATCCGGACTTAGTTTTAGCACCAGATTATTTAGCTAAAACTATTGATTTTTTAGAAACTCATCCTAAAGTAGCGAGCACGAGCGGTAAATTATTATACTGGGATTTTCCGAATTTGGCTCAAACTAAACAAATCGATTCTTATGGCTTAAAAATAGATAAACATTTTAGAGTTACAGATTGGCAACAAGGTGAACAAGATTATGAGTTGGCAAACCAAGAAGTATTTGGACTATCTGCTACGGCTTTGATGATTCGACGTGAGGCTTTAGAGTCCATCAAATTTTATAAAACAGAGGACACAGTGGAGTATTTTGACGAAGATTTTTTTGCTTATAAAGAAGATGTTGATCTGGTTTTACGTTTACGCTTGATGGGTTGGCAAAATTATTTACTGGCTACAACCCAAGCCTATCATCATCGTAGCTTAAATAAAGACACTCAACGTAATCAAAGAGGTATTTTAAACAAACTTTCTTATCGTAATCATTTAGCGGTTTTATATAAAAATTCCGGGGCTTTAAAATTAGGTAAATTTTGGTGGTCAATTGCCGGCTATGAAATAAAAAAGTTTTTTTATTTTTTAATATTTGAAAGAAAAACTTTAGTGGGCTTAAAAGAATTTTTGAGTTTAAAGAAAAAATTTAAAGCTAAAAGAAAATATATCAAAAAACACGCGCAAGTGACAGGTGAAGAATTAAATCATTGGTTTAAATAAAATTTTCTTTTTCGCATTCTCCGCGTATGCGGAGAAGCTAAGAATAATACAGATACCATCTTTCCCGAAGATCCCCGCGTACGCGGGGAGGGAATAAATAGTTAAGAATTTTTTTATGGAGCTATCAATTATTATTTTAAATTATTTTCATCGAGACTTAATTAGAGAATTATTAAAAGATATTTTTTCTTTTAATTTTTCTTTTAGTTATGAAATTATTGTTATCGACAATGGTACTTTTGATGGTATTAAAGAATTGGTAGCAAATTATCCGAGCATTAGATTCATGCAATTGCCTAAAAATATCGGCTATGCAGCGGGCAATAATCCAGCTATGAAACAGGCTAAAGGTAAATATATTTTGATTGTGAATCCTGATGTAGTTTTGTTACCTGGTGCTGTAGAAAAGTTGCATGAGTACATGGAAAATCATCTAGAAGTGGGCTTAAGTGGCCCTTGTGTCATGAATGCTGATAGAAGTTTACAACAATCAGCCACTGGTTTTCCAGATTGGCACTTACCTTTTTATCGTCGGACATTTTTAGCTAATACTAAATCAGGTAAGGCTTGGTTAAAAAACTATTTATTAGAAGATCATAATCATGATAAAGATTTTTATACCCCAGCTTTGTTTGGTGCTTGTTTGATGATTCGCACTTCGGCTTTATTTAAAGTTGGTTTGTTAGATGAGAGATATTTTATGTATATGGAAGATTTAGATTGGTCACGACGTTTTTGGGAAAATGGTTTTAAAGTTGCCTATGTGCCACAAGCTAAGGTTATTCATTTGCATAAAAGAGATTCGGCTAATAATAATTTATGGCAGATTTTACGTAAAAAAACAGCTCGTGCACATATTAGTAGTTTTTTAAAATATCTGTGGAAGTTTAAAGGAAAAAAATTACCAGAAGTAAAATAAAATTTATTAAATAAAAAAGCCCCCGAATGTATGTCTTCGGGGGTTTTGCTTCACGTCGCGTCTAGTGGCGGAAGCTTCACTTCATCAGAATCATCTTCTTGGCCTCGATCTTGTTGTTGGTCTTCAGCTCGTAGATGTAGGTGCCGCTGGCCATGGCACTGCCGTCGAAGGCGATGCTGTGCTGACCTGCGGACATCGTGCCATCGGCGAGTGTGGTCACCAGATCACCGTTCAGGTTGTAGACCTTGAGGGAAGTCTGGCTAGCCGATTGCAGGCTGAAGTCGATGGTCGTCGAGGGGTTGAAGGGGTTCGGATAGTTCTGCTGGAGTTCGCAGGTTTGCGGCATGGTCACCGGCATGTTGATGTCGGTGGCGCCTTCCAGGCTGACCGCTTCGACTCGCATGTTCTGCAGATCGGCCGGAAGCTGGAAAGTGGCGGAGCTATTGCTTGTCCAGGATGCGGCCTGCCAGTGCGTACCATCGGGCAGATTGCCGAAGACGAAAGCCGCCAGACCGTCGGTACTGATGGTCAGCTCATTCCAGACCTGCGAGATCGTGTGTGGTGCCGGCTGGACGCTGGAGTTGCCATAGGCCGTGGAACTGATCAGCTCTCCGATTCCTAGATTGACTACTAGTGGGTCATTCGGATTGATCAGCCAGAGGTTGATCAGATAGGCGTCAAGTAGCGTGGGGTAGCTGAACAACATCAGACTGCGCCCAACGTTAATGCCATCATTCTGATATCTCCAGTCCTGATGATTCCACCAAGCGAAACAGTATTCCTGAATGATTTCGACATCGGCACTTGTGACCTCACCATCACCATTGGCGTCACCTTTGACACCATCGATGCTGATGACAGTTTGACTCAGATAATCATAGAAGAGTTGAAAATCGTTGTTGTAGTCCAGGACATAGCCATTAACACCTGCTATGTAGCCTGTTTGAGAGCCAACCGGTAGCTCGTTGTTGAACTGAATAATGAAACTGGTGAAAACACCGAGACCCTGGTTGTCTGCCACCCAATTGGCATGATACTCTCTCGGTCGATCATCGAAGATGATCGAGCCACACTGATTGAGGTAGCTGGTATCACACCCAGCGAAGCTGAAGGGCTGCTCGTTATCTACCAAGTCGCCCTTGTAGACATTCAGTTCGAATGTGACGATGCCATTGCTCATGAAGTCAGAAACAATACAGGGTTGATAGTGATGAAAGACTTCATCGGGCAATACGTAGGCCGTGTCCGGTTGCGTGTCTTCGAACCTTGCGTACTCCCACTGTGCCTGGGCGGTGTTGAAATTGCCGAAGCCGAGGGCGATGACGATGGCCACGAAAGCGGCCGCGATCAAACGGAAAATGCTCTGCATGTTCTGGGTCTCCAGTTTTTGAAGTGAAATTGTCAGTGAGGTTTTTTAGCTTGCTTATTTTGCCTAATTTTATTAAAATTAAGGAGATTAAAAAATATATGCAAGATCTAGAAATAAACATCAATGACGAGTATTTACAACGTTTACGCAAGTTAGAGCGTTTAAGTAGCCAAAAAGTGCCTGTATATCCCTCTCAAACGGCCAAAAATGCCTCTATTAGCGACTTTTTGAGCGATTTCAAGCAATTGACCAAGAGCCAGAAAAAGCTGGTTTTAGCCGGTCGTATAAAGAGCTTAAGACTACAAGGTGGTTCAGCTTTTTTGCACTTTAGTGACGTCAGTGGAAGCTTGCAGGGCTTTATCCGTAAGGACAATGTCGGTGAAGCAAATTATCAAGAATTTAAAGAAAATTATGATCTGGGTGATTTTGTAGAAATCACTGGCACTGCTTTTGAAACTAAAACTAAAGAACCAACAATTTTGGCAAGTTCTATAAAATTATTAAGCAAAGCTTTATTGCCTTTAGCTGATAAACGCGCTGGCTTAAAAGATCCAGATTTAAGATTTAGAAAACGTTATTTAGATTTGCTGGCCAATGAAGAAGTAAAAAAAGTTTTTGCTTTACGTTCACAAGTCTTTAAAAATATCAGAGATTATTTTGATGCTGCTGGTTTTGTCGAAGTCGATACGCCTATTTTACAAACTATCGCTGGCGGTGCAACCGCTACGCCTTTTATTACCCATCATAAAGCTCTAGATATTGATTTGTATTTGCGAGTAGCGCCAGAGCTATATTTAAAAAGATTGATTATCGGTGGCTATGAGCAAGTTTATGAAATTGCTCGTTGTTTTCGTAACGAAGGTATCGATCATCAGCACAATCCCGAGTTTACGCAGATAGAATTTTACTGGGCTTATAAAGATTATCAGTTTTTGATGAAGTTTATGGAAAAGTTTTTTCAAACTTTAGTCAAAAAAGTAAATGGCAGTTTGCAAGTAAAAAACGGCGATGATGTGATTGATTTTTCTGGTCCATATCCACAACTAGATTTCAAAACCGCTTTAGACAAAGCCTTGAAAATTGATATTGATAAAACAAGTGATGAAGAGTTAGCTAAGCTTGCTAAAGCTGCTAAAATCAGCGTAGAAAAATCTTGGGGCAGAGGAAAATTATTAGACGAGCTGTACAAAAAATTTGTTCGGGCAAAAATAGTGCAACCAACTTTTATTATCAACCATCCCATCGAGCTTTCACCGCTAGCGAAAAAATTAGTTGAGCGACCAAATTATGTTGAACGTTTTCAGCTAGTAGTAAAGACCGTGGAAGTTTGTAATGCTTTTTCAGAATTAAATGATCCACTTGATCAAGAAGCTAGATTTAAAGAACAGAAGAAATTAAAAGCTCAAGGTGACACTGAAGCCCAAGGTGCCGATGAAGATTTTGTTGAAGCCTTAAAGCAAGGCATGCCACCAACCGCTGGCTTGGGCATGGGTATTGATCGTTTGGTGATGTTATTAGCTGATACAGATAATATCAAAGAAGTGATCTTCTTCCCCACCATGCGTCCTAAAAAATAGAAAAATAATTTATGGATAAAAAAATAGCTGTAATTTTAGGTATAGTGTTATTAGCGGCGGGCTTTGGTTTTTATTTATTAAGTAAACCAGCGCCAGTAAAAATAGACGACAAATCTTTAGTTCAAGCTAATGATAATAACATTTCCGCCGAAGGCGGAAGTGCCTTAACGAATTTAGGAAAAACTATGAAAGCAACTATCCAAACTAGCAAAGGAGATATTCAAGTCGAATTATACGAAGAAAAAGTACCAAAGACCGTAGCTAATTTTGTAAAGTTAGTTAAAGAGGGTTTTTATGATGGTATTTATTTTCATCGTGTGATTCAAGACTTTATGATTCAGACTGGTGATCCACAAGCCAAAGGAACTGCTGGGGTAGATTTTACTTATGATCAAATTGTTGGTAGCGCTTTGCCAATCGCTGGTACTGGTGGTCCAGGCTATAAGTTTGAAGATGAATTTGACTCAAGTTTAAAACATGATGGCCCTGGTGTTTTGTCCATGGCAAATTCTGGACCAAATACTAATGGCTCTCAATTTTTTATCACTCATGTGGCTACGCCTTGGCTAGATGGTAAGCATACAGTTTTTGGTAAAGTTTTAGTGGGTCAAGATGTAGTAAATCAAATAGTTCAAGGCGATAAAATAGAAAAAATTATTATTTTAGAGGAATAATCTTATGTTGGATATTAAATTCATCAAGGAAAATAAAGAGTTAGTCGCAAAAAATAACGCCAGCAGAGGAGTGCATTTGGACTTGAATCATGTACTTGAAGTTTATCAAGAAAAAAATGATTTATTAAAAAATGTTGAAACTAAAAGACAGTTGCGTAAAGCTAACTCGAAAACTAAACCAAACGAAGCTACTATTCAAGCCATGAAGGCTCTTGGTGGAGAGCTCAACACTTTAGAGCAAGAGCTAAAAGACAAAGAACAAGAATTAAATTTATTACTTTGGCAGATACCAAATATCAATGCCTTGGATGTGCCGGTCGGCGGAGAAGAGGATAGTGTGGTGATTAAGACTGTTGGTAAAATACCAGAGTTTTCTTTTCCTATTTTAGATCATGCTGACTTGGGTAAAAATTTAGATTTGATTGATATGGAGCAGGGCGCCAAAGTCTCTGGAGCAAGATTTTGGTATTTGAAAAATGAATTAGTTGATTTAGAGTTTGCTTTGCTGCAATTTGTTTGGGCGAAGATTTCGGCGGCTGGCTTTAAGCCTTTAGCTGTGCCGCATTTAGTCAAGGAGCAAGCCATGTTTGGTACAGGATTTTTCCCAGCTGATAAAAATGAGATTTATCAAGTCAACGTTGATGAAGATACTTTATATTTGATCGGCACAGCCGAAGTGCCACTGATTAGCTATCACGCTGATCAAGTTTTAGATTTAAAAAATGCGAAAAAATATTTTGCTTTTACGCCAGCTTATCGTAAAGAAGCAGGCTCTTATGGCAAAGATACCAAAGGAATTTTGCGTGGCCATCAGTTTGATAAAATAGAAATGGTAGTTTTCTGTCGCCCAGAAGAAGCAAGAATTTATCATCAAGAAATTTTAAAAGTAGAAGAGTCAATCTGGCAAGACTTAAAAATCCCTTATCATGTTTTAAATATCGCCAGTGGTGATTTAGGCTCACCCGCTGCTCAAAAGTATGATATCGAAGCTTGGTTGCCAGCGCAAAACACTTATCGCGAAGTGACTTCTTGTTCAAATACGACTGACTTTCAAAGCCGACGTTTAAATATCAAGTATGAACAAGCTGGTAAAAAAGAATTCGTTTATACTTTAAATGGTACCGGTATGGCTTTTGGTAGAGCTTTGATTGCTATTATGGAAAACTATCAAACCAAGGATAGAAGTATTGAGGTACCAAAAGTTTTGCGTAAATATTTGAGCTTTAAAAAAATTAGTCACAAAAAATCATAAGCATGCTGACTTGGCTAGAAATAAATCAAAAAAATTTACAACATAATCTTCAGCAGTTTAAAAATATAGTAGCCAGTTCTGCTATTTGGCCAGTAGTGAAAAGTAATGCCTATGGTCATGGCTTAGCAGAAATTGTTTCTTTACTAGACAAAGATCCAAATGTCGCTGGTCTAGCGGTCGTTAATTTAGCTGAAGCATTAGAAGTAAGCACCTTAAGCTCTAAGCCAATTATGGTTTTGAGCTATTTTGAACAAGACGAGGAGAAATTAAAAAATTTGAGTTTAAATATTTCTTTGCCAGTTTATACTTTAGTGCAAATTGAGTATCTAGATAATTTAGCTAAAAGTTGTGTTAAAAAATTTACTGTTAATATTAAAATAGATACTGGTACTGGACGTTTAGGTTTTGCTTTAAGCGAAGCAGAGACTGTGATAAAGCAAATTTTAGCTAAAGAAAATTTGCAAGTAAATAGTATTTTTTCTCACTTTGCTGAAAGCGAAGCAGAAAATACAGATTTTACCAAACAACAATTAGCTGATTTTCAAGTTTTGACTACAAAATTTCCGCAAATTAAAAAACACATGGCTTGTTCAGCAGCGACAGTAAATCAAGCTGAAGCGCGAGCTGATTTAATCCGTCTGGGTTTAAGCTTGTATGGTTTATGGCCAAGTGAAGCAACTAAATATCAAGGCTATTTAGCTAAACTATGTTTAAAACCGATTTTAACTTGGAAAACAAAAATTATTCAAATTAAAAAAATGCCCGCCGGTACTACAATTGGCTATAATCGTACCTATACTTGCCCAGAAGATTGTCAGCTTGCAGTTTTACCAGTAGGCTATAACGAAGGCTATCCTAGAAGCTTGTCAAATAAATCTTTTGTTTTATTACAAGGCAAAAAATATCCTGTCCGCGGAAATATTTGTATGAATCTGATGATGGTGGAATTACCAAGTGGTTTGAGTGTCAAAGAGGGGGAAGTAGTGGTATTATTAGGCAGAGATGGAGACAGTGAAATCAGCGCTGAAGAGCTAGCGACTCTAGCCGGGACGATAAATTATGAAATAGTGACGAGAATTAATACTAACTTGCCGAGGATAATTATTTAATATTATATATTACACGACACAAGATATGAGGGTCAAGACAGAGAGGAGATGGCAAAGGCATTTGCCTGGCCAGACACAAAAATTAGTTAGAAACTATTATCAGCAACAGTCAACGAATAAAACCAATCGTTTGAAGCAAATTATTTTTGTTATTTTTTTAGTTTTAGTTTTACAATCTATTTTTCAAATCAAATTATTTCGTCTCACTAAAATAGAAATTAATAACAACCAAGAGATATCAGCCGACGAAGTTAAAAATTTTGTCCAGAGTCAATTAGATCGTAGCCGTTTAATCATGTTTAAGAACAATAATTATTTTTTAGTGAAAATAAGTCGCTTAGAAAAAGACTTAATGACTAATTTTAATCTTGATGGCGCTGAAGTCACTAAAAGTTTTCCGCATACCATTAAAATTAAGCTCCAAGAAAAAATCTCACAATTTATTTGGCAACGAGATGATACTTTATACCTTGTCAGTGCCAAAGGTGCCTTAAATCGCCAAATAGAGGCTTTGGACGAAAAATACCTTGTTTTACAGGACTTAAGAGCCCAGAAGCCTAGCAATGAACAAATATTAAATGATAATGAGCTAAATTTAATCAATAAAATAGGTGATGCCTGGGCAGCTAACTTTAGTGATAATAATAAGCTTACTAGAATATATCTAAGTGATGATTTGAGTCAGCTCAATGTTCAGGTCAAAGCTGGCTATGTGATTAAATTAGATGCTACCAAAGACATCAATGAGCAGTTAAATAATTTAAAAAAAGTTTTAGCGGAAAATATTATTACTGATCCTAATAGTGTTGAATATATAGATTTGAGATTTGGTGATAGAATATTTTTTAAATAAAATATTTCTTCTAATTCTTCCGCCAATGGCGGAAGAGCTTAAGTGGCCTTATATTATTCCTGCCTTTGGCAGGAATTTATAGTTGTGCGTATTTTATTGAGATTATTGAATTGAGTATAATAACCCTTACACTCAATTTGACAATACTCAAATCTGCCATTATAATTAAGATATTAATAAATATACAAATGGCAAAATATCAACTTCCCCTGCTAGATGAATTTTTAGAGAACATCCAATCTAACAACTACTCGCCCGAAACAGTTTATAACTATGAACGTGATTTAAATATTTTTGAAATATTTTTATCCGAGGATTTAAAAATTCCTTTTAAGGATTTGACCAAAAGGTCATTGATCAAATTTAAGGCCTACCTCTCCTCTACTGACAGACTGACACCTGCTCACGAGCCGAGTAAAATGCAATTAGTTAGTTTTAGTATCAATAGAATTTTATCCGCCTTAAGATCTTATCTGAAATTTTTATCGGACATGGATTACAAAAGTCCGATCAATGCCGATGCGGTCAAATTACTCAAAACCGAAAAAAAGCACGCGCAGGTAGCCGAGATGTCAGAACTGATCCAAATCATCGAAGCGCCCTATAAATTTGAAAAAGAAATTAATATCAAATTTCGTAATCGAGCGATGCTCGAGACTTTGTTTGCGACTGGTATGCGTATTTCAGAACTTTTATCTCTCAAGCGTGAACAGCTAGATAAAACTGGCCGTATCTATATCATGGGTAAAGGTAAAAAACAGCGTTTTGTTTATCTGACGCCACGTGCTATTTCGCACTTACAGATTTATCTCAAAACTAGAGTAGATACTTCCCCTTTTATGTTCATCCCTTATCGTGGACGTAATAATCAAGATAAAAATAAAAAAATCTCTGCTAACTATGTCCAGTTTAAATTAAAAAGATACCGTGAATTATTAGGTATCAACGTCCCCATCTCACCACACTCTTTAAGACATGGCTTTGCTACTTATTTAGCAGAAAATGGTGCTAATCCGGCTGCTATTCAGATTTTATTGGGTCATGAGTCATTAGATACTACTACTCGCTATGTCCATGCTTCTGATAAATACGCAGAACGTGTTCATACCCAGTTTCATCCTCTTAAAAAATAGCATATTGACACAAAATTCTTTTTAAATTAAGCTTAAAAAGAAAGAGGCTCTTCAAATCACAAAAAGACAAGCGGAGGTGCACCATGTCAAACGCAGAAAATGAAAAATTAAAAGAGTGGTTGTTCAAGGATGCTTTGATGATAGCGGCACTATCAGCATCAGTATTTTTTGAGTCACCTAAAACAACATGGATGTTTTTTCTGCTGGTTGTCATGTTGGTTCTTTTTTCTGGCCTTTTTCTTTACACCTTGTATCGTTGGTTGAGACTACGTCGTAATTTCTCTGTTTCTGATTAGTGATCAGACCACGTTTTGACTTCAGCCCGAGATCTTATCGGGCTTTTCTATTTAAAAAAAGAGAGCCCCGCTGTCATCCTCGCGCCTGCCTGTCGGTAGGCAGGTATGCGGGGAATGGGGCTTTAGCTGTCTGCAGATTGCATCACTTCTCGTGAGGAAGCTTGTTGATCGACCTGATGCTCAGTTCGGTGGCTTGTTGTTTGGCCACTTGTTTTTTTGATAAATGAGCCGCCCAAGCAAGAGAGCCAAAAGCGATCAAACCAAGTAAAATTATAGCCCCGATCCTGATGGGTTGTGAGATGTTTGGCTCTTTGGTCGGTGAAGTGATTCGTGGAATCTCAACGCGTCTGGTTGCTTCACTGAAATGTTGGCGTCCCATTTTGCACCCCTCTGCATTTAGAAGTGGAAGGTTCTTTTAATCTAGTAAATACTAGCGAATAAGTAAAATTTAGTCAAACTAAAAACACCCTGTTTGTTTTTAATTTAAATAATTGAGTGGATTTACTGGAATGCCGTTGACACGCGTTTCAAAGTGTAAATGAGGCCCAGAGGTAAATGGTCCAGCTCCTTTGGTGCCTGGCATACCACCAGAATAGCCAATAATTTGACCTTGAGTGACGAATTGGTCTTCAGCCACCGAGATGATATTTACATGACCATAAACGGTAGATAGTCCATCAGCATGTACTAACATAATATAACTATAGCCATATTGTCCGCCATCTCTAGTTTTAGCAACATAGCCAGACTCGGCGGCTTTGATAGCTGTACCTTGAGCAGCTCTGATGTCGATAGCTGGATGCTCAAAAATATAACGATAAGGATAGTCAGGATCATGAAAATAAGCAGTCACAATCTGTGAGGGTACTGGCCAAATCAAACCTTCGCTTTTTAATTCCCCGGATTGTAATTTACGGTTGAGTTTTTCGCGAGCAATTTTTTCTAAATAAACAATGTCCGCATCAATTTGCGCTTGTTCAGCTTTGGCTTGAGCTAAAAGTTGTTGGAATTTTGCTTCTTGGCCATGAGTTTTTTCTAGCAAATAATACTTTACTTCTTTTTGGCCACCTAATAAATCTTTTTTAGCCTCTAGCCTCTCCCCCAAAATAACTAGCTCATTTTTATTTGTCTCTAAAGAATTTTTGTCATCAACTAAAGAATTTTTTATTTTTTCTAATTCTTTGACGTTTTCTAGTAAGCCATCTTGCAAACTTTCTAAACGATCCAGTTCAGAAATAAAATCA
>Ga0075911_101_pt1 | contig 47664 bp, 41 predicted proteins | sample RifGroA2_FD_68330 | JGI IMG/M metagenome (GOLD analysis project Ga0075911, IMG submission 68330) | Parcubacteria bacterium GW2011_GWA2_36_10 | reverse complement strand
TGCATGGATTACTGTGGAGTGGTCTCGTCCCCCCAGAAAACCCCCCACCTCTGTAAGTGACATATTTGTCAGTTTTCGGGAAAGGTACATTGCTATTTGCCTTGGTAATGTGAGGCTTCTCGACCTGCTCTTTGACTGGAGTTGAGATATACTCACATTAAATCTGTCAGAAACAGCACGAAGAATGGCTTCAATAGCTACCGATTGTTTGTTTCCCGTTATTTCGTGAAGGACTTTTTTTATAAAATCCAATGTCATAGTATTTCTCGTAACCTTGAGTTCCTTGCCCAATCTTACAATTGCGCCTTCGAGCTCGCGGATGTTGCCCGGGAGGTGTTCTGCAAGATAAGAAGCGAAGTCGTGCGTCAGGTTTATGTTCATGAGCGATGCGTTTTTCTCGATAATCGCGACGCGCGTTTCTATTGTGGGACTATCAACACTGCACAACAATCCCCATTTAAAACGGGAGACGAGTCTGTCCTCAAGGGAATTTAAAGATTCGGGAGGACAGTCGCTCGTGATAACAATCTGTTTCTTGGCATTATAAAGTGCATTAAAGGTGTGGAAAAACTCCTCTCTGCAGCCTTGTAAGTTTTCAAAGAATTGTATATCATCGAGCAGGAGCACATCCAGGTTCCTGTAAAGATTTCTGAATTCGTCCCAGTTATTTGACCGCATGGTAGAAATAAAATGATTCACGAATTGTTCACAGGACAGGTAAAGCGTCCTTATTGTGCGTTTCGGGAGAAGCACATTATTTATCGCATGCAGGAGATGTGTCTTCCCGAGCCCGGACGCGCCATGTATAAAAAGAGGATTATACGCAATACCCGGAGACTCAGAAACGGCAACGGCAGCAGCATGAGCTAATCTGTTGCACGGCCCTACGATGAAATTTTCAAAGCGGTAGTATCCGTTCAGGGAATTCGCCTGCCCGTTGTTTGCGGGTAATTCACGAATAGACTTAGGGGTATCGCAGGAGGAGGCGGATGAAGCCTGCGACTGTCTGAGCGCTTCGTCTTCAGCAAGGAATACTATCTCCCGCGATGAATTTAACACCCGGTAAGCTGCGCCAGAGAAAAGGTCCTTATAATTACTGGAGAACCAATCCTTTATGAAATTATTTGGCGTTATAAATGTAATACTGCTTTCATCAATAGAGAAAATTCTCAGACAAGAGAACCATATATCGAACTGCTGAGCAGGAACGGACATCTTTAATTCAGCTAATATTTCCAAAAGTATGGAGTTGGCGTCGGTGTCTGAAGAGACACCCTTGCGCGGGAAAACCTTTATTATTGTACTGGATTGTTCTAAACCTATAGGCATGAGTGAAATAATTAAAGGAATTTCAAAATTACCATAGTAGCACGAACTTTAGTTCATTATAAGCGAACTAAAGTTCGCGCTACGTTTCTTTTGCTGGTTCAATCGTCCCCGATTGAACCTAAATGTTTCGGTTCAGGCCTCAAGCCCTGAACCAGCACAGAGGAAATTCAAACAAATGCGCCTCACCCTTAATCCCCAATGCTGAGGCGGACAACCATCTGTCCCCAGCTGGCTGGGGAGAAGTGGGTGGCGCGCTGTCGTGAAAATGTGTATTTTAAAGTTGCCGAAGGCATAATCCAATGATAGACTAACAATAATGAGTCGAAATAATAACAAGGCGGTGATGAGAAGTCAAACAAAAACACCTTTGCAGAAAGACCCGGTAAATTTTTGCAATAAACACCCATTTTAATGAAGGCTTTCTGAAATATTACACAAAATAGAAAAAATTTCAGAGTTTTAACCCCTGCAGATAATTGTAAAAAAGCATAAATTTTTTAATTTTTTTGTTGACGTGAAAATATTTGCATGTTATATTCCCACAGTCTGAAAATAGCAGTTACGGCATATCAGTAAACATTTTAGATTAAATCATCTTGCATTTATTAGAAGAAAGGAGGAAGATATCGGGAAAAACAACACTTGATTCTCCTGCAATACAGGTACATCGGTGGCCCCCGGTGTATTGTGCTGTGCGAACGAAGGAGTGTGGCTGGCAGTGCGGCAAAACAGCAATCGTTGCAGTAAATCAACACTTAGTTTTTTCCCATCTCTTGCCTGGCCATTTTCTCAAAGAAGGAGGTGGTGGAGAGGTGAAAAGGGGTTGAAGTTGATTGGGAGATCAAAGGTATTTTTAGTTGTAGGGACGCACTGCAGTGCGTCTAAAGTAGAGACAGGTTTTAAATCTGCCTCTGCAATTAAAGAATAGAGAACAGTGAATTTATCTTTAATTCTGGTCTTGTTAGTTTCAATAAAAAAGGAGAATTGACGGATATGGAAAGACCGAAAACAAGTAAAAAAATAAGTTGGTTTAGCATTGTCAGTGTGTTTATGCTGGCAGTAGCCCTTGCGGTGGGTGTGTCTACAAATGCACAGGCCGCAACGGGTAGTTTTGACAGGGATAATTATTTTCCATCCTATGGCGACAGTACGAATGATTTTGACCGCGCCTGGCTATCGGTAACTGATTCATCAGGAAATACGACCAGTGCTCGGGATACAATCACCGTGACTGTAAAAGCAGGTTCAAATTCAGCGTCTTTTGTCTTACAAGAGACAGGTACTGCCAGTGCCATATTTACTACATCGGCATCGACACAATCAACAACGTATCCTGTAGGCACGATTTCTGGTTATGTCGAAGATTTTGGTGCAGGTAGTCATAACTTCCCTGGCTTAGGAACATCTGTGGTAGGTTTAAACCTGAAAGAATTAGTAGCAAATACGGGCGGTGATACATCAACAGGGTCAGACGCATACCTTACCGTCTCATCAGGAAACACGCTTGAGCATTACCGACCCTGACGAGAACTTAAATCCCGTTGGGAAAGATGTAATTGGGTTTTCAAACCGGAGCGTTTTGCTGTCCGGTAATCCAGGCACAGGCACATCCAGGGTGCAGATTGAGGCTATTGATCAGACCACAGGATCAATATTGTCGGTCGGTCCCCAGGATATTGTGGCACGGAACATTATGCTGGTTGAATCGGGTAATGATACCGGTGTATTTACTGCGAATGGCAAGGTGTTTGGTTCAACTACCGTTGCATCAACCAGTGTTGTAGGAAACATTCTGGTTGGTTCAACGACAAGTGCAAACCAGCCTGTTTATACGGGCGACAGTATTACGCTAGGTGATATAACTAATGGGCCGGGCGTAACGTTTAAGATACTTGAAGTGACAGGTTCTGGCAAACTTGGGCTGATTGATGGTGAGCATGCAAAGGCAGACAGCGTTGAAGGTTATGATATTGGCTATTTAATTCAAAGAGTTTTCAGTGTTTTGAAGAGTACCAAACTGGCTGAGCAGATATTTCAAAAACTTATTAAACGGCAATATAGCGTCGAAAAGCTGAGAGTAATACTAGCTGCCCGCGCAATTGGCGGATTTTTAGACGATAAATATGCCTTAAAGGCTAAAATAAGCATCATGGGCCCAATTTTGGCCTCTGTAGTGATGCTGATAGGTGGTGTCAAAGTTTCATACTTGACTAGCTGGCAAGGTGGTGTCTGGTACTTTGAAAATTTTTTTGGTGACTTGAGCATTTTAGTGATGCTAGCCATTACTTTTTTATGGCTCTTGGGCATGACTTATACCACGAAAGTCTTAGATGGTCTTGATGGTTTAGTTGGGTCTTTGGGTTTAGTAGCTAGTTTTATTATTTTTTTGGTGAGTTTGAGCTGGGATGTGTCTGGCTCTACTACTTCTCTATTAAGTCTTGGTTTAGCTGGTGCTATTTTAGGCTTTTTGGTGTGGAATTTTTATCCGGCTAAGATTTTTTTAGGTGAGTCAGGCAGTACTTTTATTGGTTTTAGTTTAGGCGTTTTAGCGATTCTTTCTGGAGCTAAAATAGCTACGGCTTTATTAGTGATGGGTTTGCCAGCTTTAGATGTCTTATGGGTGATTATCCGACGTCTAAAAAATAAACAAGCTTTTTGGCAAGGCGATAATCAGCATCATTTGCATTTCCGTTTATTAAAACTAGGTTTATCCCAAAGACAAGTAGTTTTATTGTATTCTTTTTTAGCTTTATTATTTGGGGCAGTCTCTATATTCTTTACTACCAAAGCCAAACTAAGTGCTTTACTTATTTTATTATGCCTGATGTTTATTTTGAGTTATTGGCTTAACTACAAAACTAATGCCCAACAAAATTAAATCTTTTTGTTTATTAGCGTTTATTTTATTTTTATCTGCTTGTGGACAAAAAAGTTTGATTTTTGAAAAGCAAACTTATAATTTAGTAGGAGTTGATTTTGTCTTAGATTTAGCCAAAACGCCCGAGCAATATCGCCAAGGACTATCTAATAGAGAGGGTTTAGAGCAAAATCAAGGCATGCTATTTATTTATCCAGAAAAACAAAATCTATCTTTTTGGATGAAAGAAATGAATTTTGCCATTGACTTAGTTTGGCTACTTGACGGTAAAATTATGGCTTATATTGAAAACATGCCCAAGCTAGCTAAAAATACAGCTTTGAAAGACTTACCTCTATACACTTCACCGATGCCAGTCAATCAAGTGCTAGAATTGCCTTCAGGCACCATTCAACGTTTAAAATTACAAGTCGGGCAAGAATTATTTAGTAAATAAATTATTATGAATAAAGCAGTTATTTTTGACTGGTCGGGAACTTTAAGTGACAATTTTTATTGTTTTTATTATGTTTGCAAAAACATGTTTATTGAGCTGGATAAAAAACCAATTAATAAAAATGAAATTAGATTAAATTTTACTCAGCCATATATGCAGTTTTGGCATAAGTATTTTCCTAATTTAGATAAAGACAAACAAGATAAGTTATATGAAAAATATATCCATTTGGCGGGCGATCCAAAAATTTATAAACATGTTAAAATAATATTTAACTATTTAGATAAAAAAGGATTTAAATTATTTATTGTAAGTTCAGATTGGCAGTCAAAATTAATACCAGAAATTAAAAAATCTGGCCTTGAAAATTTGATAAAAAAAACAATTTGTGAAGTTCATGATAAAAAAATAGCCATTAGTTCTCTAGTTAAAGAATTTAATTTAGATAAAAAACAAAGTTTTTATATGGGGGATACTTCCGGTGATGTGGAGGCTGGGAGAAAAGCGGGTATTAAAACGATTGGTATTACATGGGGTTTTCAGCACGAAAAGATTTTAGCTGCAGCAAAACCAGATTTTTTGATAAATGATATTATTAAAATTAAAACAATATTATAAATAGTTTATTTCCTCCGCCTTCGGCGGAGGAAAGTAGAGAAATTTTTTATGAATTTGAAAAAAGATTGGAGAAGTCCAAAAGTTGATGTGTATAACAGTTTTATTGAGGGAAGTGGTATGTTTGCTAATTCTTTTATCAAAAAAGGTGAAAAACTTATAATTTTTGGTACTTGTGGTTATACAGATAAAGTCGGAGCAGATAAGGCACGGGAAAAGAAAATGTTAGTTATGCAATGGGATGATGATCTTTATAGTTTTGAGGTAAGAGGTAATGATGATGGTTATTTTATTAATCATTCTTGTGAGCCCAATGTTTGGATGGCAGATGCTTATACTTTGATTGCCAAACAGAAAATTAAAAAAGGTGAGGAAATTACCGTTGATTATGCAATTTGGGAAGCAAATGAAAAATATGTTTCAAAGTGGAAATGTAAATGCGGTTCATCTTTGTGTCGTGGACGTGTCACAGGAAAAGATTGGCAAAATAAAGAGTTGCAAAGAAGATATAAAAATCATTTTTCACCTCTTTTAAACAAATATATTAAAGCATTAGATAAAAGATAAATTTTATGAATAAAATTTTACCAATTTTTTTAACACCCTTGCTATTAGCCTTAAATTTCTGGCGATTTTTTACCAAGCCAGGCTCTATTTGGTGGGTGGTAGTTATCTCACTGTTAATTTTAGTGATAATGGAGTACTGGGTAGCTGGTAAATATTTTTGGAATTTTTTACAGCTGTGGTTTAATCTGAGCTTAGTTTTTATCTCACAAATTTTGTTTATGATTTTATTAACTAACGATATTTTGCGTTATTGGCTCATGATTGGCGTGGTGGTATTGTGGGGAGTTATTTTTTGGTTGTTGGCTACTTATTTTAAGAAATTGAAAAATATTAATGACCCAGACTATTTAGCCTTTAATCGTTTTTTATATTATTTTTCTTTTTGGTTACTGGCCTGTAGTTTTTATTACTTGATTATCTTTATTTCTTTTTCTTTATTTTATAGTTTAATATTTTTATTATTAGCTGCTTATTTTTGGACCAAAGATATTTTAGCTTTAGTGCCAGAAATAGAAAATAAAGGTTTAATTTGGCTGGTTTTATTGACTTTAGGTGAGATATTAGTGGCCCTATATTTGTTGCCAATTAGCTTCTATGTAGCTGGTACTGTGGCTACACTTTGGTGGTTTTTTGTGCTAGAATGGTACTTAAGCCATCTAAGACACTATATTCGTTATTTCTTGGGCTTTTTGGGAGTAATTATTTTATTATTTATTAGTGCTATTTTTTAAAATTATAAAAGGCTATGTTTTTCCCGCGTCGCGGGAAAAATAAGTAGATATAATAATTAAAGAAAAACTTTATGAAGAAAAGTGAAATCACAAATCAAGAGTTATTACAGGCCATCAATCAAAACATTGATCAAAAATTATCGATCCAAAAAGACGATATTTTAACAGCTGTTAATCAAAACATTGATCAAAAATTATCGATCCAAAAAGATGAGATTTTGGTGGCTATGGATCAAAAGTTAGAAGATCAAAAGAATGAGATTTTAGATGTTATATTGAAAACCGCCGAACTTGACGAACAACGTTTTCAAAAAATCGAAAACTCTTTAAGTAATGTAGAAGGAGATCTAAAAGATATAAAGGTTACTATAAATACACGATTAGTAAGAAAGACAGACTTGGATGATAAATTTGCTGAGTTTGGAGTGGAGCATAATTATAAACACAAAAGAGTAGATAAATTAACTAATATTTTACATAAAAAGAAAATACTTAATGTCGCTGAAACACAAATTGTTTTAGCGCATTAAAAAATAAAAATCTATATATTCTCCCGCCTTCGGTGGGAGAATAAGAGATAATATTAATATAGTTTTGCTTTTTGTCCCGCTTCGCGATGGGATAAGTAGCGATTAATATGTAAAACTGCTATATTTTTCCCGCATCGCGGGAAAAATAAGCTAAATAAATTTTATGGAAGAAAGACAACCACATTTTGAAAGACCAACTACTAATCGTCCGCCATCTTTGGTGAATTTGGGTTTATTGACCGTCACAATTGCCGTCATTGGTGGAGCTTTAGGTTTTTGGGCGATGCAGGCTTTGTCTTGGGATAAGGCAGGCTTAAATCCTTTAGGTGATTTTAACCGTAATATTACGGTGAATTTAGAACAGCCATTGACTGATTTAGCTAGAAAATATGAGCAAAGTGTAGCTGGCGTCTATACTGCTAAAGCTATTTTACCAAAAATAAAGCAAATGACTTTTTTGCCTGAAGATTATTTAGGCGCAGCGACCGTGGTGACTTCTGATGGTTGGCTGATGTCCACTGACCAAGTAGTAAAGACAGGCAAAGAAATGATTGTCTTGGGTGATCAAATTTATCCGATCAAAGAAACAAAGTCTGATGATTTTACTAATTTAGTTTTTGTAAAGATTGAAGCTGACTTTTTACAGCCGATTGATTTTCAATTAACTAGTAAACTAGCCGTTGGTGAAACAGTTTTTACTAATTTTGATTTAGCCGAAAGCATGGAGCATGTTTTTTATCGAGATTATTTGGCTCATGAGCATTATCAAATAGAACAGTTTTTATCGACTGATAAAGTAGACTATTATTTACGTCTAGGTGATCAAGCAGAAAGTACTAATTTAGCTGGCACGCCATTTTTTAATGTCAAAGGTGATGTGCTGGGAGTTTTTTATCAAGTAAAACAAGATAAGTTGTTAATTCCAGCCGAATATTTGAAACAAGCTGTCAAATCATTGTTATCTCAAACTCAACGACCAAGTTTAGGTTTGTATTACTTTGATTTTGAAAATCAAGCCGGCTTTAACCAAAAAGGACATTTGTTGTATCACGCGCAGTTATCAGCGGTGACAGCTAATAGCGTGGCTGCTAAAGCGGGCTTAAAAGTAGGTGATCAAGTAGTAGCGGTAAATAATGAAGTGATTACAGCCGAGCGTAGTTTGACTTCTATTATTCAAAGTTATCGTCCAGGCGATAAAATACTTTTAAAAATCTCCAGAAATGAGCTAGAGCAGGAGATAGAAGTTCAGCTATAAAATAGACATTAATTCTCTCTAAAAATCTTTACAAAACCCCTTAAAAATGGTATTATATTAAATACTTAAATTTTTAAGCAAGCAAAAAGTCGATGTATTTATTATTTTGGCTAATATTAGCCAATTTTATTAAAAAAGCCAAGTGTAACATTTTAAGAGCTACAGCGTCTTAATATATGAAAAGTATAAGTAGTAATTTAAAAGAGAAAATAGCTTTTTTAAGGCTCAAAGGCGGCGATAGCGAGGCTTTTGCTTTTTTTTATGACCATTATGTCAAGCAAATCTACCGTTTTATTAGTTTAAAGGTAGCAAATCGACAAATTGCTGAAGATTTGACCCAAGACGTATTTTTAAAAGCTTGGCAATATCTAGTAGATCAAAAGCAGATTAAGAATTTTCAAGCTTTTATCTATCGGATAGCGAGAAATGTCGTCGTTGATTATTATCGTCAGCACAAAGCTCAAGACTTACCTTTAGAAGACTTTGCGGAAAAAGAAGAGCTTTCAGATGAGACTATGACTGACAAAATCGACTTTGATATCGATACAGAAAAATTACTACATTATTTACAAAAGTTAAAACCAGAGTATCAAGAAGTTTTACTCTTACGCTATGTCGAAGACTTGTCTTTTGAGGAAATCAGTGAGATCTGTCAAAAAGACAAAGCTAATATCCGAGTTTTACTTCATCGAGCAATGACCAAGCTTAAAGAAATAATTAAAGAATCATAAATAATAAGATAAATCGAGATGAATTTAGCTAAAAAAATTTCCCAAATCAAACACTTACCACTTTGCCAAGTGGATAATGATTGGGAAAGAACAACCAAACATCAGCTTTTATCAGAGATTTATTCTCAACATCGTTTGATGAAAGCCCATAGCTTGACTGCTGAAGAACGTTTTCGTTTATTCAGCATGAAAATTACCCGTCGTTTAATGCCTTCATTGGCTAAAACAGTGGCTTTTTTGCTGGTAATTTTCTTAGGCTCTGGCATGACTTTTGCCGCTCAAGCCTCTGTGCCAGGTGAAGCTTTGTGGCCAATCAAGCGTGGCTTTGAAAAAGCCGAATTGACCTTGGCCGTCAGCTCAACCAAAGAAGCTGAAGTTTATATCAAACATATCACTAAACGTTTACAAGAATTAGATAAAATCGTCGCTAGTACCAAAAGTGATCCAGATAAGCAAATCGCTAATGACAAAGTTTTAAAACAAGTTATTAGCTATTTAGGTAAAGATACAGCCGCGGTAGATAAGACTTTGCAGATCGTCAAAGAAGAAAAAGAAGCCCCACTAGAAACTGTCCTATTAGCTCAAAAAGTCAAAGAAGTGGCTAATCAAACCAAAGATAAGGTAATAGTTTTGGAAGCGCAAGCCTTAACTAATAATAATCCAGTTTTAGAGCAGGCTTTAGCTGAAGTAAAAACTGCTAGCGCTGATGCTGACAAAACTGCTGTCAAAGTAGCCGTTGAAGTTCATCAAGAAGTAGTGGCTTCCGCTGCGCAAAACGTTGAAAAGAGCACCAATAGTCAAGCTGACCAAAAACAAGCTGTAGCTGATCAAGCCGAAGTGAAAGCGGTACAAACAGCGGTCGCTGAAATCATTAAGTCAGAAATTAGCCAATTAACTACTGATATCCAAGACTCTAAAAAACAAGCCGAAGCTGTGAACTCCCAAGTCAATAAAGATATAGTACAAGTGACGCCGGCTATCAATATCAATGGTGATGTGATTAGTCTCAAAGAAATCAGTGAAAAACCAAAAGCAGCCGAAGGCAAGTTGGGTGAGGCTAAGCTTTTATTGGACGCTGGTTCTTTCAAAGACGCAGCCGACAAACTCTTAGAAAGTAAAGTAATGCAAGAAAATATTGGCAGCGCTTTGAGAACTATTGAAAAAACTGTCAAAGACAGCGTGAACAGCACTTCTACTATCGAGCAAGTGAAACCAATCTCTAAACCAACTACTCTAAATACTATTAATACTGCTAGCACTACTACAGAGATAAATAGAGCGATGAATGGTCTGGATATTCAGGCTAAACCAGAAAGCGAATTTTTACAATAATTTTCCTGCCTGCCGGCAGGCAGGTTGAAAATATATCTAATTAGCGCGTGAATCCTAAACAGGATTTTGAGATAGGTTGTGGATACATAGTTTTTGTTCCCATGCACGGAAGAAAGACTATAATCCCTAACTTATCGCTATATCGCGCGCGATTAGGGGTTATTGTTTGTTCTTAAGACTTTAAATAATATTTACTTTCGAGTTTCGTACTCGAGCTATTTTATTGCCTACAAGCTTAGTGATCAGCAAGGTCGATCTCATTTATTTGGGAGGAACTAGGCATTGTGGTTTTCCGCCAAAGGCGGATCCAGTCCAAATGCATTTGGATGCTGATAATTTAGTCAAGGTAAATTTATTTGCTTAAAGAACATTTTATTAATTAAACAAAAGAATTCATGAATTTAGTAAAGAAAATTTCAATCTTTGCTTTAACTCTTGCTACTGTATTCACAATGTCTGGTAGTCTTTTGCCAAGTGCAAAGGCTGCTGGTAATTATGGAGCAGGCTCTTTGTTAGCTAAAGCTAACACTGCCGGCGCTGCTGTATATTACATTGGTAACGATGGCAAGAAGTATGTCTTTCCAGATATGAAGACATATTTTACCTGGTATGAAAATTTTGACGCAGTTGTCAAAGTTTCCGTAACAGAATTAGATCTATATACCAACGGAGGAGCTGTCACAGTTCGTCCAGGTACAAAATTAGTTAAGACTTCAGACACTGCTAAAGTGTTTGCTATTGAGCCAGGTGGAATTGCTCGTCATATTCCTACTGCCGCTATTGCTAGCTCTTTATTTGGTGCTAATTGGGCATCAAGAGTCGTTGACTTAATCCCAGGCTTTTTCACTACTTATCCAGAAGGTACTGCTTTATCAACAACCTTACCAACTGGTAGTTTAGTGAAAGATGGTACTACATATTATTACATTGACAATGGCACCAAGAGAGCTTTTAGCTCAATGGATGCTTTTGAAGCTAATAACTTCAATTTGACCAATGTTTTGAATATGTCACTAGCTTCTTATACAGCTGGTACTACTATCACTGGTGCTGAAACCGCTTTGAAAGGCTTTATGGCCGTTGAAGGTGGTAATCAAACTAGTGGTAATGTGACCGTCAGCTTATCAGCTGCCACCCCAGTTGTGGCTAGTATTTTAGCTGATAGTACGGCTAATGAATATCCACAAGCCTTAATTCCATTTACAACTGTGAACTTCACTGCTTCAGCTAGTGGTAGTGTTCAAGTAAACACTGTGAAATTTACTCGTTTTGGCATCTCCTCTGATGCTGATTTGGGTAATTTATATTTGTATGATGGTGAGACTAGATTAGCTGAATATACTTCATTCAGTGATAAGGTTGTCACCTTCTCAAATACAAGCGGCCTATTCACTGTGCCAGCTGGAACAACTAAAGCCGTCACTTTGAGAGGCGACTTAGCTCGTGGTAGTACATCTGTCACCTCTGGTAAAACTATTGGTTTTAAATTAGACACAACTAGTGATGTCACTCTATCATCCGGATCAGTTTCTGGCACTTTCCCAGCTACTGGTAATTTGATGGAAACAGCCGCTGTTTCTGACATGGGTCATTTATATGCTCATGCATATGAAACAGGAAGTTACCCAGCTTCAGTGAGAGCAGATGAAGCCGACAAAGAATTATGGAGAATGACTTTGACCGCTGACTCACAAGATATGGAAGTTCGCTATATGAAATACACCATGGTCGGTACCATTAGTGCTACTGATGTTCAAAATTTAGAACTAGAAGTAGCCGGTGTCAAAGTTGGTGCCACTGCTCAAATCGCTAATGACAATTCAGTTATTTTTGATTTAAGCTCAAGCCCAATTGCTATTACAGCTGGCCAATCAAAAATCGTAGTTTTGAAAGGTGATATGATGGGTGGTTCAGGTAGAGTATTTAAATTTACCATTCAAAAATCAGCTGATGTAAAGGTTTATGATACTGAATATGGTGTTTATAACACTTTCACCATCACTGGCACAACTACTGCTTTCGGTGTTGTGCAGCCAACAACTGGCAATGGTACTAGTATTGATAGTGGTACTTTAACAGTTGGTATTGCGACTGATTCTCCATCAGGCAATATTGCTGATGGTGCTACTGGTTTGACCTTGGCCAAATATAGTTTCTATGCAGCTGGTGAAGCAGTCAAGGTTGAAAATTTGACTATTACTTGTACTGGTAGTGATACAACAGACTATATTAGTAATGTAAAATTGTTGTTAGATGGCTCGCAAATTGGCACTACTGACACTACCTTACAGTGTAACGGTTCATCTGGTGATAGTACTAATTATACTTTTGGTAATACCTTTATTGTTCCAAATGGTACTTATAAGTATGTTACTGCAGTAGCGGATACCACAGCTTCTTCTACAGCTGCGGGTTCTACTTTGAGAATTGATTTATCAGCTGGATCTACTAATGCTGTTGGTCAATCAACCTTGACTTCTTTGAGCTCAACTGCTCAACAGGGCAGAACGTTGACCGTCCAATCAGGTACAGTGGTTGTATCTGAAAATACTGCTTTTGGTGATAAGAGCGCCACTAGCCCAACTGGTGTAGCTGGTGCTACTGAAGCTAAAATTGCTTCCTTTATCGTCACTGCTGGTTCTGGTGAAGCAGTGGATGTGACACAAATTGCCATGTTAGATGCTAGCACCGTTAGTCAAATGGGTGATAATTTTCAAAATTTGAAATTAAAGAACTCATCTGGCACACAAATCGGTTCAACTATCGGTAATTTAAATACTAGTGGTACAGCTACTTCTTACACATTCTCACCAAGCACAGCGATTAGAATTGCTTCTGGTGAACAATATGTAGTTGATGTCTATGCTGATGTCAAATCTTCAGTCCAAGACTCTGCTACTGTTTTGACTCCGGTGATTAAAGCTGATTCAGTGACTGCTACCGGTGTCAGTACTTCAGCTGACGCTAGTTACACAACTGATGTATCATTGCAGAATGGCTATCTTTCTGCTGCTGGTAATTTGACTATCACTTCTGACCCTGATTCAACTGTTGCTCAACAATTAGTCATGGGTGCTACTGATTATGAATTAGCTACCTTTAGATTAACGTCTGATGCTTCAGAAGCGGTCAGAGTTTCAGAGTTAGTGATTAGTGATAATACTTCTAGTGCTGCTACTGGTACTTTGAAGAATGCAAAATTGTTTGTAGAAGGTGTTCAAATTGGCCAAACTGTTCAATTTGATACTACTAGCGCTACCTCAACTTATGCACACGCTAAATTTACTAATTTAGATTTAACCATTCCAGTTGATAGTACTGTTATGGTCACCGTCAAAGTTGACGCAACACCTTATAGCAGCGGTGCCGTTTCTGGATCTACTCATACTTTAGCTATTTTAGCTAATTATAATGGTGGAAACGAAGGTGTAACTGCTTTTGGTGTCAGCTCTGGCACAGAATTAACAGGCGCAACGCTTGATTTCTCTGCTTCTCCAGATGCTGACGTCACAGTGAACCAAATGACAGTTTACAGAACCAAGTTAACTGCCGCTTTTGCTTCAGATTCTCCATCAGGAGCAACAACCGGTGGTACTGGCGCTACTGTAGCTAAATTTGTTGTTACCAACTCCGCTAACGTGGGTAACTATTCAGCTACTATCAAGGTTATGAATATTGGTATGGATCAAACCGGTATTTCAATTCCAGCTGCTACTAACAGAGCTTTGACTATCTATAAAGATAGTCTAGCAACCTCAGCTTTAGCCACAACTAACTACGGCACAGCGAATAACGGTAACTTTACCGATTCAGCTTTTACCGACGCTGGCTTTACTGACGTTGAGATTACTCCTGGTACCTCCAAAACTTTCTTTGTAACTTTGGATACCAATGATGCTGGCACGACTGATAGTTTATCTATCAATTTAGAAGCTAGCGACATTACTTGGACTGATGATGTGACCTCTTCGATCACTACCGTCAACTCCTTGCCATTAACACCTAAGACTTTAACTTACTAATTTAGCAAGTTTTAGTACGAATTGTTAATAAGAAACAGCCTAGCCTCATTTGAGGCTAGGCCTTTCTTTTTGTTTTATTTTCAGTTATTATATAAATATGAATTTAGCTAAAATAAGAGACAATTTACTTTTGTGGCCATTATTTATACCCTTGATTTTTACCGAATTTAGTTTTCAGCCTTGGCATTTTGGTAAGACAATTTTATTGGTAATTCTGATAGATGTTTTATTAATATTGACTGTTTTTGATTGTTTTCATCAGAAACAAATTGAGATAAAATTTAATAATTTGGATAAATGGTTAGCTGTATTTTTTGCACTCTGCATTGGTCTTAGCTTTTTCGCTTTTGATGTCACTAGAGCTTTTTTCGGCACTATTACTAGAGCGAATGGTATTTTGATTGTATTCCATTTTTATCTTTATTATGTATTGTTAAGAAATTTGTTTCAGTCAAATGCTTGGCAAAAAGTTTTTCGTATTACAGCTTCTGTAGGTTTTTTGAGTATTTTAATAGCTTGGTTAGGACCAAAGCTTACTTTTTTTTATAGCATTGTCCCAAGCTCTTACACTCGCTTGAGTGGTTTGATGGGCAACCCAATTGTATTAGCCTCTTATCTTTGTGTTTTGATTATTATTTTGTCATTAGCTATTTTTGAGGATAAAAATAAAAAATGGCAAATTTTCTATTATATTACTTTTATTTTGAGTATTATTACTATTTTTGCTTCTGGTACCAGAGGTGCAGTTCTAGCTTTTTTTGTTGGTTTATTTTTTTTATTAGGTGGTTTTATTTTTTTTCTTCAACAAAATAAAAAAGTTAAGCTGTTTAGTGCTCTTATTTTAGCCTTGGCCTTATCTTTTATTTTGTATCTCTATTTACCTATGGGCTTGCAAGCTCGTTCTTTGTTGCCGGCTAATATAGCCCAAGTTTTTAATTTATCTACGAGTAGCCTAGGTGCAGAGACTAGATTAATGGCATGGGGTGTAGCTTTTAAGGGGTTTTTAGATAGACCAATTATTGGCTGGGGGGCAAGTAATTTTCAATTTGCTTTTGATAAGTTTTATAATCCAAATTTTTTAAGCTATGGTTTAGGCGAAACTGTTTGGGATATTCCACACAATGAATTTTTAGAGATATTAGTTTCTTTTGGTGGCCTTGGTTTTTTATTTTTTATTGCCATTATTTATTTAGTTATTAAAAAAAGTTATCAGTTATTTCGGTCTAATAAATTGCATTTAATTTTATTTTTTAGCACTTTGATAACTTATATCGTGCAGAGTATGTTTGCCGCAGAATCCACTAATACCCTTATTTATCTTTTTGTAATTTTAGCCTTTTTGCAAGCCAAATCTTTAGATGTCAAAAAGATAGTATTGATTAAAAATTATTATAACATATTCTTAGTGTTTATTTTATTTTTTTCTATTGTGAGTATCATATGGTCAACTCGGATTTTGATAATGTCTAAATATTTAGTAGATGCTAGGAATGCTAGGATGTCTAATGACTTGGTTTTGTGGCAAGCTAAGGCACAAAAATCCTTAAATTATAAAGACGTTTATGCATGGGAACAGGCGATTGAATTAAGTTCGGATTTAATCAATTTTGGTGACACTTTGAAACAAGGCGATAACTTAGATAATATTTATCAAAATTTAGGCAATATTTTAGAGAAAAAAAGTAAAAGTTTAGAGGATAATTATTTGTTAAATTTTTGGTTAGCTCAGCTCTATGGTAATAGAGCTGAATATGTTGACATTAAATATTATGAACCGGCTCTAGCCTATTTAGATCGAGCAGAGCTAGTCAATCAGGATCGGCAGTATATCGGTTTTCTGCGAGCTAGGTATTTGTTAGCCTCTGGTAATTTATCTGAAGCTGAAAATACATTACGAGTTTTGATAGAAAAAAATGATAATTTTTCGGAGCCGCATTGGTTTCTTGGTGTTGTGTTGTCAGCCGGAGATAATTTTGAAGGAGCTGTGACAGAATTTGAAAAAGCTATGGATTTAGGTTTTGCGCTAGGTAAAGGAAATAAGATTTTGTATTTAATAGATATCTATGCTAGTCTGGGGGATTACAAAAAAATTATACCCTTATATGAATTATTAATACAAGAAAATCCTAATAACGCCAATTGGTACGCGAGGCTGGCCTCGGTTTATGCGATATTAGAAGATGATGATAAGGTCATAGAATATATGTCAAAAGCCATAGAAATTGATCCTGGTATGATACCGGAGGCAAAAGAATTTTTAAAAAAATATAATATTTCTTTATAAATATATGAAAATGAAAAAAATATTTTTTATTAGCAGTGTTATTTTATTAGCAGTGTTATTTTATATTTTTTATTCAATAAATAATGTTGATCTGGCTAAAAAACGTATTCGTGAGCTTGAAAGTGATGCTAGAGTCACATCTTTATTGGGTGAAATAAAATCATTGACTGATAAGGGTTATGACAAAAATACCGCAATAGAGTATTATTTGACTTCTGGGTTTTTTTGGAAGTCAATTGGTGATATCACCATAGATAATCGTGATTATAATCTAGCAATTAGTGCTTATAAAGAAGCGATTAAATATGCTAATAATACAAACATTGTGCCTTTGAATAATCTCGGTAACATTTATGAGCTTTTGGGGGATTATAATTTAGCAGAAGAGCAATATTTATCAGCTTTAAAGATTAGTCCGGTCGAATATATTACACATAAACAGTTAGTAGATTTGTATTTTTACAAATTAAAAAAAGATAAAAAAGAAGTTATTGATTTATTAGATAAAGCCATAACTTATGCAGTTGACAAAGCGCCTTTATTACAGTTGAAGGGTTGGTATTTGCGTAATATGGGCTTTAAAAATGAGGCGCTAGAGGTTTATTTACTTTTAGTCAAAGATCACCCACAATTTCAAGCGGTCATTGACGAATTAAAAACAGAAATTAAATAACCATAGACAATGTTTAGCAAAAATAAAATTCTTTATTCAATTAAATTTTTATTATTAGCTACATTACTTAGCCCCTTAATCGTGGATGTGGGGGTAATTTTTCCATTTGTTTTCACAAAAGTTATTTATTTTAGATCTTTAATTGATTTGGCAGTCATTTTGTATTTGATTTTGGTTTATAAACATAGAGAATATTTACCACGAAATAATTTTCTAGTTATGAGTGGTTTTTTATTTTTATTTTTAACTATTATTATTTCTTATTTTGGAGTAGATTGGAATTTTAGTTTTTTTAATGGGCACGAGAGGATGGATGGAATTTTTAGTTTAATCCACTACTTTATTTTCGCTGTTTTACTGATGACTATCTTTGAGGAAAAAGATTGGCGTATTTTTTTACGCTTTCTTTTCGTTGTTTCTTTTTTTATTCTTTGTAAGGGTTTTTATGAGTGGAAAATTTTAGACATTTCTAGGGTGCCAAGTACATTGGGTAATTCTATATATTTTGGTGAGTATTCTTTATTTTTATTTTGGTTTTGTTTTTTATTTAGTTTTTTGACGAATGTAAAGTGGGAGCGTTATGGTGCTTACTTTTTAGCACTTTTAGCACTTTTAGGTATATTCGCTTCTGGTAGCAGGGGACCTTTTCTCTCTTTTTTGGTTGGTGTGTATATTTTTGTTCTTGTGTATATTTTTGTAGCTAAAAATAAGCAAATAAAATTGTCTTTAGTAGCACTAATGGTTATAAGCCTAGCTTTTATTTTTGCCGGTATATTTTTTCCTAATAATAAGATAATAAAAAATATCCCCATAGTAAATAATTTATCGGATATAAAAAATCTAGGAGGCAGTGTTAGTAATCGTGTGTTAGTATCCCAAGTGGCAATAGGGGCTTTTAAGGAAAAACCTTTGGGTTGGGGGTTTAATAATTTTAGCACAGCTTTTAATAGTAACTATAAAGCTGAATTTTTGCGCCGTGGATGGGGTGATACCTTTTTTGATTACGCACACAATTATTATTTAGATATTTTAGTTGGCCTAGGTGTCTTGGGTTTTGGGTCTTTTTTAGCAATTTTTGCTTCAGCTATTTATAAGGTCATTAAAAAAATTAAGAAATCAAGAAGAAAAATATTTTTTTCCTTGTTTTTATCTTTACTTTTTTCTATAATGACTCAATTACTTTTTTCTTTTTTACATCCAACTTTTTATCTTTGGCTATTTTTATCCCTAGCTTTTATAGCTTACATGACTAAAGATACAGAAGAGGATGGTGTGATTTCGTCTAAAAAATTTTTGGTTGTGAATGTTTTTATTTTGTTATTCGCTATCTTCTTTTCTTGGGCATTATTTTATGGCAATATCAAAGTTTATACTGCCAATCGTTTAGATGAGAATGTGAGATTTCTGATTCATGAAAAACATATCACAGAGGCTTTGTTATTAATTGAGAATAGCTTAGGCTCTTTAGGCCCAATGCATCGAGAGATCGTTAGAGACTATGCTGAATATTTGGTAGCAGCTAGCATAACCACGGAACAAAAAGAGAGATATGTAGAGTTGTTATTTAGTCTGAACACAGAGATTTTAAAAAATTTAGAAAAATATAATCAAAGTAATATGTTTGATTATCTTTTTTTAATGAGAGTGAACATTATCTTAAATACCTTAGGAGAAGATAAGGGTGCAGAGATAGAGAATATTTTTGCAAGAGCTAGTAATATTAGTGATGAAAAACAAGAACTTAATTTTTTGTATTTTAATTATCTAGTACAATCAGAAAAGATTGACGAGGCAAGAGTGTTGATGGAAAAAATCGTTAAAGATGACACCCAACTTTACTATGGTTATTGGTACTTAGCTCGCATTCACTTATTTTTAGGAGATATAAACACAGCACGTGATTATTATCAACAGGCCATAGACAGGGGTTTTGTGCCTAGTGAAGGTGATACTAAAATAATCGATTTTATATTAGAGTCTTATAATAGTAAGGTGCTTAATTTAGAATAATTTTAAATATAACTCTTCAGTTTTTTGGATAGTTTGATTTAGATCAAAATTGTCTATAATATTTTGATAATTATTTTCGATAAAATTATTTACTAGCTCTGTTTCAGTTATTTCTTTCATAGCATTTGCTAAAGATAGAGGATTAGCCGGTGTCACTAAGAGGCCGGTTTGATGATCGGTGATAATTTCTGGCACACCGCCAACTTGAGTCGCAATCACTGGTATTTTGGCAAGGCCTGCTTCTAAGAGAGTATATGGCAAGCCTTCTTTGACCGAGGGCAGGATAAAATAATCAAAAGCTTTTAAATATTTCCAGTCGTTATTTTTAGGAGAAATAATTGTAATATATTTTTCTAAATTATATTTCTTGATTAACTCTTCAATGTTTTTTTGTTCTGGACCATCACCGATTAAAATCCAGTGATAAGCCTCTCTGTTTTGAGTTTCTAGAAATATTTTTATCGCTTCTAGCAAATAAGTATGGCCTTTAGTTTTGTAAAAACTAGCGATTGTGCCGAAGTAAGTTTTATTTTCGTCTAAATTTAATTCTTTTTTAGCGTCTTCGGCTGATAAAAAATTATATTTATTAAAATCTAAGCCATTATGAATAGTAAACATTTTGTGAGCAGGACAGATCTTGTGTTCTATAGCACTTTGTTTATCATAGTCAGAGACAGTGATGATTGCATTTTCCACAGCGGTAGAAAATTTCTCGGACATCTTATAGATGGTTTTTTCTATTTTATTTAATGGCTCATTAAAGACAAAACCGTGAGCGGTATAAATCAGCCTCAAGCGCGTATTTAGTGGGTTCAGATTGTGTATACTAGCAGCAATAGAGCCTATTAAACCAGCCTTAGAGCTGTTTAGATGAGCTAAATGGTATTTGCCACTATCTAGTAGCTTTTTGAGCTCTAGAAAGGCGTTTATTTCTTTGCTGGGCTGGATATTGCGGACTAAGTTTTTGATCGGGATAGTTTTGACACCTATTTTTTGGCATTGAGCCAAAAACTCTTGATTTTGCTCATTAATTTCACCAAAAGCAATGTGAACCTCGTTATTTTGGCTAAAATATTCAGCTAATTCTAGCACATATTTTTGTGCTCCACCCCACTTAGTTTGAGTGACTAAGTATAATATTTTCTTATTTTCTAGTTTTTTCATATATTTTGTTGCTATTTTGCACTAATTTCATTATAATTTTATAGTATTTAGAGGTGCTTGACAAGTGTAATACATTTGTATTACACTGAAACTATATATAATAATTAAGTAAATATTATGCGTGAAGTTTTAAGCTTATCTTTACAACCAGAAATAGTGCAAACTATTAAAAACAAAGCAAAATTAAAAGGTTTTGCTAGTGTTAGTGGTTATGTGCAATATTTGACAGAGCTTGATGATGATTTGATTTCTGTTGAAGAATTATTAGCCGATGTTAAACAGGCACAAGAAGAATATAAGAGAGGTGAGTATTTTGAGGCAGATTCTCTGATTGATTTATTGCAAAAGTATGGTGATAAATAGAGTTTTGTTTTCTAAAAATTTTTTAAAAAGATCACAAAAATTGCCAACAGAGATTATTCAATTAGCTAATAAAAAGATTGAATTATTTAAAGCTAATCCACTACACCCTTCTTTAAGATTACATGAATTGCACGGTCATTTAAAAGAGCTCTGGTCCATAACTATTACAGAAAATTATAGAGTAGTTTTTGAACGACAAGAGAACGGCGATATTTTTTTTGTATCCATTGGTAAACACGATATGTATAAAAATTTATAGTTTTATTTTTCATGCCAAAAATTCTTATTTTTTCCATTGCTTACCACCCCTTTGTCGGTGGTGCGGAGATAGCAGTCAAAGAGATTACTGATCGTAATCTTGATTTTGAGTATTATTTGATTACTAATAAATTTGATTCAGCTTGGCCAGACGAAGAAAAAATAGGGCATATTAATGTCAGGCGAGTGGGAGCAGGCAAAAAATGGGATAAATATTTATATCCTTTTCGTGCTTTTCGTTATGCGTGGCGTTTACATAAAGTAGTGCATTTTGATTTTGTTTGGAGTATCATGGCTTTTTATGCTGGAGTGACGGCCTTATTTTTTAAATATTTTAGTAAAATTCCTTATTTATTGACTTTACAATCCGGAGATAGCGATGAATTTATCCAAAAAAGAACCTGGTGGTGGAAATTTTATTACCAAAGAGTTTATCGTAATGCTAAAATTACCCAAGCTATTAGCCAATATTTAGCCAAAAGATCACGTAAGGCCGGTAATCGCGGTGAAATTATTTTAGTACCAAATGGAGTAGATTTAAGCTTATTTCAAGCTAATGTAAGCGCTAAAGAAAAATTAGCTTTAAAAAAATCATTCAACATTGCTGATGATGATTTTGTTTTGATTTCTGTCTCACGTTTAGTCTTGAAAAATGCGATTGATGATGTGATTAAAGCTCTGAATTTTTTGCTATATAAATCTGGGCTCAAAGTAAAATTGATATTGATAGGCTCCGGACCAGACGAGCAGGCTTTAAAAAATTTGAGCTTAAATCAAGGAGTGGCAGATAATGTTATTTTTTTAGGACATAAAGATTACACAGAATTACCAAGGTATTTGCAAATAGCTGATGTTTTTATCCGACCATCTTTGTCAGAGGGTTTAGGCAATGCTTTTTTAGAAAGTATGGCTGTCGGCGTACCGGTGATTGGCACAGAAGTCGGTGGTATTCCAGATTTTTTAGTAAATAATGAAACTGGTTTATTTTGTGAAGTCAAGAATCCCAGCTCTATCGCCAAAGCTGTAGAAAGATACAGCCAAGATCATGAGCTTTTCCAGAAAATAAAAATTAACGGAAAAAATCTGGTGCAAGAAAAATATAGCTGGGATAAAATCGCTACGCAGATGCGGGTAATCTTTAATAAGATGTTAAATTAATTTAAAGTGAAAATATTAATTACAACAGGAATATTTTTGCCAGAAGCAGGTGGTCCACCTACCTATATTTTAAATTTTGCTCAAGCTTTATTAAAACTTCAGCATCAAGTGACGGTTCTGACTTATTCTGACCAAGCTGTTTATGATTTAGATAAAACCTTAGGTTTTCCCGTTGTGCGTGTAGTAAGAAGTAATAAAATATTAAATTATTATCATTATTATCAAAAAACAAAACAACTGTTAAATACTGAAAATTTTGATTGTATTTATGCTTTTGATCATTTTAGTGCTGGTTATCCAGTATTTTTGGCTATCAAAAATAACAAAATACCATTTTTTATCAGAGTGGGCGGAGATTTTATTTGGGAAAGATATTTAGAAAGAACTAATAAATTAGTTACTCTGTTATTTCAGCAAGATATTTTTGCTAAGTATTATGATTTGCCTCAAGACAAGTTAAAAATTATTAATAATCCTGTAAATAAAGATATTTCAGCTAGCATCCATAAAAACACTAACAAAGAAATTATTTTTCATGGCCGAATAAATAAAAAAAATAATTTAATATTTTTAGTACAGGCTTTTGCTAAAATGCAAGATAATTCTTTTACTTTACACATCATTGGTGATGGTCCAGAAAAATCAAAACTTCAAGCTGAAGCAAATAAATTAAAACTAAAAAATGTTATTTTTTCTGATCTGATGTCTCGAAATGCACTTTACCAAAAATTAAGTGCTGCTTATCTCGCTGTTTATCCCAGCTTGACTGATATCAGCCCAAACGGTGTTTTAGAAAGTCTACGTTTAGGCTTGCCGTTTATTTGCACTAAAGAAATTGGTTTTGATTGGCTCAAAAATAAAGCCTTAATGTTTGATCCTAAAAATATTGGCGAGTTAGTAAATATTTTAAATAATTTAAGCAAACAAGATTTTTATTATGAGTATAAACAAAAGCTAGCCAAGATTAGTTATGACTATGATTATAGTCAGGCCACGCAAGATACTTTGCAAATTTTACAAAATGAAAGTCATTAATTTAAGTCTAGATAAAAATATTTTAGATAAAAATTCTGCTGTAGCACAGCGTGCTTTTTTGTATGAACAAAAATTAGATAAATATTTAGTTTTGACACCAAATGCTGGCAATAAAATCTTATCTTTTTTTAAATTATATTTTTTTTTAAAACAAACTTTAAAAGCAGAGCAATTTGATTTAATAACAATTCAAGATATTTATTTTTTGCCACTTATAACTTGGTTTTTGCAAAAAAAAGATAACTTTAAAGTAGAAATTCAAGTTCATGGTTTTGAAAAGTTTAATTTTTTAAGAAAAAGCTTATTTAAATATAATATCAAAAAAGCGGATTTAGTCAGAGTGGTCAGCCTTAGACTCAAAAAAGAATTAGTAAATAATTTTAAGGTTGCAGAAAATACAATATATATTGCTCCAGTGGCTGTAGATAAAAATAAATTTCAAAATTTAAATTTAGCAAATAATAAATCGGAAATATTTACTTTTTTGACAGCTGGTCGTCTAGTGGCAGTAAAAAATATTGCTTTACAGATAAAAGCTTTAGCAGCTATAAAAGAAGACTGCAGATTAATAATTGTTGGTTCAGGCGTGGAGTTAGACAATTTAAAGAGTTTAGTTAAAAAATTAAATTTAGAAAAAAGAGTGAGTTTTATTGACTGGTCGGATAAGCTTTTAGAATTTTATCAGCAAGCAGATTGTTTCTTGCTTACTTCTAATAGCGAGGGTTATGCTATGGTGATAGCGGAAGCTATTTTGGCGGATTTACCAGTTATTATGACCGACGTGGGCGTAGCTGGTGACTTAGTAGAGGATAATATTAACGGTTTTGTTATCCCGGTAAATAATTTAGAGCTTTTAACAGAAAAAATGTCAACAGTGATTAGTGATGATGATTTGGTAGCTAAATTTAGAAATAATGCTAATAAATTTAAGGATAAGATTTTGGCTAAAGAAGAGTTAATAAATAAAGTAATAGATAATTGGAAATTATTATGCAAATAATTAAACCAAAAATTTGTTATGTTTTGCCCAAGTTTGACCTTGAAACGGATACTCATTATTTTTATTTGTATGATTTTATTAATCAAGTAGCAAAAGATGCAGATTTAGTATTGTTAATTGAAGATAAAAGGTCTAATGTTGATTTTTTTAAAGAAGTCTCAAATGTGTATGTACAAAAATTTCATTATGGTTTTTTAAGATGGTTGGAAAATTTTTATTTAATTTTAAAAATTAGATTAAGAGGCTATAAAAATTTTTATGTGCATTATTCTTATATTTCTGCTTTTAATGCTGGCTTGGTAGCCAAAATTAGTCTAGCTAGAGCATTTTATTGGAGTTGTGGTATGATGTGGCTATTTGGAAAAAAAAGATCGTTAAAATTGATTTTGCATATTGTTTCTTATTTAGTTACTGGTGCCAAATCTGTGGCAGATGGGTATAGCACACAATATAATTTAGCAACCAGTAAAATAAAAATTATGCCAAATTGGGTCGACTTACAAAGATTTGGTAATTTTAATTTAGATAATATTTATCAAAAATATAATTTAGAGATAGACAAAGAGTATGTTTTATTTGTTCACCGTTTAGCGGAGCGAAAAGGGGCGCATTATATAGCAAAAATAGCCAGTGCTTTTGTGGATAGAAAAAACGTTAAATTTTTAATAGTTGGTGATGGGCCATATAAAGATACTCTGGTAAAAGAAATTCAAAATTTGAGTAACGTAATATTATTAGGTAAGGTGCCAAATAAAGATGTTCCGGCCATTATGAAAATAGCCAAATTATTTTTTATGCCCTCAGAGGAAGAGGGATCCCCGCGGGTTTTATTAGAAGCAATGGCTTCCTGTTTGCCTTACGTTGCTTTTGATATTGGAGGAGTTAAAGAAATTAGCTCTTTAGCGCAGCAGAAATATATTGTCCCCTTAAAGAATGCACCAATGATGATTGAAAAACTTAGAGTTTTATTAGAACAAGAGAGCTTAAGAGCTAATTTAGCAGAATTGAATTATCAGCATGTGAAAAAATTTGATATTTTGAAAGTCAAAGAAATTTTTATCGGATTATTTAATTAATATTTATGGATCAACAAGGTATTAAAAAAATTTATAATAAAATTGTAATTGATAAATATAAAAATGATTATGAGTATAATCGTTGGTTTGCCACACCTTTATTGCAAGCTGGTTTTCAAATGATGTTGTTAATTATCAAAAAACATGTTTTACAAATTGAGCCAGCAATTAATAATATTTTAGAACTTGGTCCTGGTGCGGGCACTTGGACCAAGATGTTGCAAGCTAAGTTTTGTGGGGCAAATTTTGATTTAGTTGATATTTCTAAAGAAATGTTAGATTTGTCTAAAAAAGTTTTTGGTGAAGAAAAATTTTCTTATTTTGAAAGTGATTTTTTAGCTTGGCAAACTGATAAAACATATGATTTATTTTTTTCTTCTAGAGTCTTAGAGTATTTTCCTAAAAAAACTCCAGTGCTTACTAAAATTTTTAGTTTATTAAATCACGATAAATATGGTTTTATTATAACTAAAAATCCTCAATATTGGCGTTATCATATTTTAGGTAAAAAAATTCCCATCATGCATCGTCAGCAAATTAGGCCAAAAGATTTAAGAAAACTTTTAGTCAAAATTGGTTTTGTGAATATTGAGTTTTATCCAGCTGTGATGACTTTCCCTATTTTTAAATCGGTGTTTATAAACAATTTAATTTTTAATTTATTTAGTAATTTTCAATTAAATATTATCAGTCAATTATTCACAGAAGCATATATAGTAAAATTTAAAAAACAATGATTGTAGAATTGTACGGCTTACCAGGTACTGGCAAAAGTACTATAGCTAGAGCCATAGAAAGTCAGGGAAAATTTAAGAGAATAAAAATTAATAGCAAAATAGAACTTTTGTGGTATAATTTTTTATTTTTTTTAAAAAGTCCTTTTAAATTTTTTAAATTATTATTTTATATTTTTCGTAATTCAAATAATTGGCAGATATTTTATTATAAATTAATGAATTTATTTTTGCATTGCAATGCAAAATATCAAAAAGTTTTGAAATATCAATACGCCTTAATAGATCAGGGTTATTTTCAGAATATTATTTCTTTGTTTGAACAGCAAGTAGATTGGGAAATTATTCAAAAATATTTAGCAAATATTGTTTTACCTGACAAATTATTTATTTTTCAAGTAGATGATCAAGAAAGGCAAAAAAGATTATTAAATAGGGGACATGGTCTTCGTCAATTTCAAGATGAAAAGATAAAAGACATTTGGTTAAAAGCTAGTCAAGCAAATAATTTAGTTTTTTTAGAAAATTTAGCTAATACTAAAGTGCAATTTTTTATCATTACAAATGATAAAAGTGTAGAACAAGTTTTGAATGAAATTAATTTTTTGTTTCATTAATTATGATTAGTAAACTAATTTATATCTTAGATTCTCGTATGCCCACAGAAAAGGCTTATGGTTATCAATCAAGTAAAATGTGTGAACAGTTTGCTAATTTAGGTGTGGCAGTAGAATTATGGTCTCCAAAGAGAAAGAATCATATAACAGAGGATATTTTTAGTTTTTATAATTTAAAAAATAACTTTAAACATAAAATTATTCATACACCAGAGTTAGCTTTTTTGCCTAATTTTTTGCGCTACTGGCAATTTTTGTTACAAAATTTACTATTTTTTGTAAAACTAATTTTTATCAAAATTGATAAACAAGCTATTGTGTATAGTCGTAGCTCTTTATTTTGTTTTTTAGCTATTTTAAAGCATAGAAAAACGGTATATGAATGTCATGATTGGTTTGCTAAAGGAAAATTTTTTCATCTTAGTCTATTAAAATTTGTAGATAAGATTGTCGTAACTAATTATTTTATTAAAGAACAATTCATAAAACATAATTTTGTAGCTGGCAAAATATTGGTTTCTCCAAATGGAGTAGATTTAAGTATTTTTGATTTAACAATTGATAAAAAACAAGCCAGATTAAAAGTAAATAATATTTTTAATATTAATAATATTTTAGATAAAAAAATTCTTTTTTATTCTGGTAGTTTTAAAACCATGGGAAATGAGAAGGGTTTAAAAGAGGTGATAACTGTTTTGTCTAAATTAAGTCAAGATTTTATTTTATTGGCAGTTGGTGGCAACCAAATAGATATTCAATATTATCAAAAAATAGCGATAGATTTGGAAATTGAAGATAAAGTTTATTTTTTACCTAAACAAAAGCAAAATATTTTAGCAATTCTACAAAAAGCCAGTGATGTTTTATTAATGCCGTTTCCTAAAATTGCGCATTATGAATTTTTTATGACCCCTTTAAAAATGTTTGAATACATGGCTAGTCAAAGACCAATAGTAGCTTCAAATCTACCTAGCATAAAGCAAATTTTAGATGATACGAGTTGTTTGTTTTATCGGGTGGGTGATTTAGAAGATTTAAAAAATAAAATCATATTAGCTGTTAGTGATGAAGGGTTAGTAGAAAAAATTTCTTTTAGCGCTCATCTAAAAGTTCAGCAATATGATTGGCAAAAAAGAGCAAATAATATTTTAAATTTTATTCAATGAAAGACTATTTCATATATTTTATTTGTTATCTTTTAAATTTATTTTTTCCAGTTAAAAATAAGAAATTTTTGCCGGTCTTTTTATTTCATTCAATTAGTCAAAAAGATGCATCTCTTAGCCTTGGCCTGGAAGATTTTGAGAGTAAAATTAAATACCTAAAATTAAATGGCTATCACAGTATCACGTCATTAGATATTATCAACGGTCAATGGCCAGAAAAAAGTTTTATTTTAACTTTTGATGATGGTTATCAAGATAATTACACTAATGCTTTGCCGATATTAAAAAAATATGGTTTTGTGGCTACAGTTTTTATTGCCACTGATTATATTGGTCGTGATAATAATTTTGCTCAAAAAGTAGCCAATAAAAATTTAGCTATGCTGAATGAAACTGAAATTTTAGCCTTAAAACAAGAAGGGTGGTGTATTGCAAATCATTTAGCTCATCATAAAGACGTAGATACATTGAGTCCTGAAGAAATTAGGGAAGAATATCAAAAAGCCTTGATTAGTTTACAGAACATTATTGGGCCTAATGATTCTTTAAAAATAGTCGCTTATCCACACAATAAGTATAATGACCTAGCTAAGAAAGCTTTAAGCAAAGAGGGGGTACTTTTAGCTTTTGCCGGAGGAAGAACTTTGTATTCTACGCAAGATAAAATGTCTATACCCAGGATAGAAATTTTAAGAGACTTGAGTTTAATGAAGTTTAAAACGTATTTAAATCCATTTTTTTATAAGCTAAGAGAAATCAGCAAAAATATGTTAAAGTTTAAAATTAATAAAAATTGGTTATTAGCTATAAGTAGCTTAATCTTAGTGAGGTTATTAATTTTATTTTTAGCAAAAAATAACTTTCCTTATTTAGGTGAAAATAATAGCTTTCTATTCTTTGGTTTTTCTGGTGACGAATTGGATTATTTTAAAGGTGCACAATCTTTATTGAGTTGGCACTTTGTGGAAAATTTATTTCCCATAGGTTTTTCTTTATTATTAGCTCCATTGGTTTGTTTATGGCACGCAAAAGATATAATGGATATTATTTTACCAGTGGCTATTATAAATAATATATTTTTTGTAGTCAGTGTTTGTTTAGTGTATATTTTGGCTAAAGATTTTTTGCACAATAAAAAAAAGGCTTTAGGCATAGCATCTCTGTTTGTTATTTATCCATACTTTTTTTATTATTTATTTCATTTTTTTGCTCAGGATAGCGTGGTGATTAATAATTTTAAAATTAGTCGTTTTGGACAATTAATGTATTTTTATGCAATTTCTGATCCTTTTTCTACTATTTTAATGTTATCAGCGCTTTTGCTATTTTTAAAATTTTATAAAAATACTAAAATATCTTTTGCCTTTATGCTGGGTATTTTAGTTGGTTTAGCCACTTTAACAAGATTACAAAATTTTATAATCATTCCAGTTTATCTCGGCATATTCTCATACTTTAAACAATATAAGAATATTAGCTATTTTATTTTGGGTGGCTTGCCATTTGCAGTTCTCCAGGCGTATATCAATTTTATGTCTTATGGTTCATCTATAGGCTCTGTGTATGATACCGTTGATTATGGTGGCCCCGTCTTTGGTTTGCGCTATTTATTTAAAATTATAGAATATCCTTTACATTATGGGCCAATTTTATTGATACCATTGCTGCTATTCCTTTTTTTATTGGCTTCTGGCATAATAACAGTTACCAAGAATAATAAGGAAAAAGGCTGGATATTGTTGTTATATTTTGGGGTAATTTTAGGCTTTATTAGTTTATTGGCGCCTACCTTTTTGAATCCTAGATATTTTTTACCAATTATACCAATAATGTTTTTATATATTTATAGCGCTTTAGAAAAAATAATTTTATATTTCAAACAGTATGTTAAAAGATAAAAAAGTGCTGGTTTTGATACCAGCTTATAATGAAGAAGAAAACATTTTAAAAGTTTTACAGGCAGTGCCACTCAAAATTGCTGATGTGACAAATGTAGAGATTCTAGTTATTGATGATGGTTCCCAAGACAAGACAGCTAAAATAGTGAAAGACTCGAAGTTAGCCAGCTTGATTTCTCACCCTAAAAATAAAGGCGTTGGTTTTGTTTTTCAAACTGGCGTTGAAGAGGCGATAAAAAGAAAGGCAGATATTTTAGTTACTATTGATGCAGACGGTCAATTTGATCCACAGGAAATAATATTATTAATAGAAGCTATGGTTACGGGTGGACATGATGTTGTTTTGGGATCTCGTTTCGTCGATAGATCTTTTATACCAGTAAATATGCCAAAAATTAAAATTTGGGGAAATAAAACAGTGGCTAATTTAGTTACTTGGCTTACTGGTATAAGATATTTTGATGTGAGTTGTGGTTTTCGGGCTTATAACGCAGAGGCTCTGTGCAATTTAAATTTATTTGGTGATTTTACCTATACCCAAGAAACAATTATAGATTTGAGTTTTAAAAATTTAAGTTTTAAAGAAGTTCCTATCCATGTACGTTATTTTTTTAATAGAAAATCAAGAGTGGCTAGTAATTTATTTAAGTATGCTTGGAATATATTAAAAATAAACTTTAAAACTTTACGTGATTATAAACCAATGAAATTTTTTGGGTTTTTAGGTACATTTATTTTTAGCATTGGTTTATTATTAGACGCTTTTGTTTTTTTATATTTTTTACAGACATCATCTTTTACTCCTTATAAGTCAGTGATATTTTCCGGTGCTTTTTTGAATTTATTAGGTATTTTATTAGTCGTTGTTGGTTTTTTATCAGATATGCTAGCAAGAATTAGATGGAATCAAGAAAAAATATTATATTATGCGAAAAAAAATGAATATAACAAGTAAAGAAAATTTTGAAAAAAAATATACCGAAACTAATTTTATTACAAATTGGTTAATTAAGAATTTTTATAAAAACTTAGCTAATTTAGTTAAAAATAAAAATATCGATTCAGTTTTAGAGGTTGGTTGCGGACATGGATTTTCTACTCAGTACTTAAGAAATTTTTTCCCAACACAATTAATAGAAGCGTCTGATTATGAACAAAACTTAGTTGATGATGCAAAAATTAAAAATCCTGATATTAATATTAAACGAGAATCTATTTATGATTTGCAGAGATCGGATAATAGTTTTGATTTGGTGGTATGCTTAGAGGTTTTAGAGCACTTGGATAATCCAGATGAAGCTTTAAGAGAATTAGCAAGAGTTACTAATAATTTTTGTCTTTTAAGTGTGCCTAATGAACCTTTGTGGAGGCTCATGAATCTTATGAGGGGCAAGTATATAAAAGATTTTGGTAATACCCCAGGACATATTAATCATTGGAGTAGGGCAAGATTTCTTGATTTATTAAGTAAATATTTTAAAATTATTGATTATAAACAACCAGTTCCTTGGAATATGGTTTTGGTAGCTAAAAAATAAACTAACTCTTTGTATATATGAACACACAAACCAAAATTTTAGTCACCGGTGGGGCAGGCTTTATCGGCTCTCACTTAGTAGATGAGCTTATTGAATTAGGTCATAAAGTAGTTGTGCTAGATGATTTAAGTGGTGGTTTTAAAGAAAATGTTAATTCTAAAGCTTTATTCATAGAAGGCAGTATAAATGATGCTCAATTAGTTCAAGCTTTATTTACTGAACATAAATTTGACTATGTGTATCATCTAGCTGCTTATGCCGCTGAAGGCCTAAGTCACTTTATCAAAAGCTTTAATTATCATAATAATTTATTAGGTAGTATTAATTTAATTAATGCTTCGGTTAATCATGATGTCAAATGTTTTGTCTTTACATCTTCAATCGCTGTATATGGCGCTAATCAATTACCAATGCTAGAAACCACTACTCCAAGACCAGAAGACTCTTATGGTATCGCTAAATATGCCATTGAATTAGAACTCAAAGCCTGTAAAGAAATGTTTGGTTTAGATTATATTATTTTTAGACCACATAATGTTTATGGAGAAAGACAAAATATTGGAGATAAGTATAGAAATGTTTTAGGCATTTTTATGAACCAAATCATGCAAGATAAACCAATTACTATTTTTGGTGATGGCACGCAAAAAAGAGCCTTTACTTATGTTAAAGGCGTGACTCAAGCCATGGCACAAGCAATTAATAAACAAGAAGCATATAATCATGTTTTTAATATTGGTGCTGATGAGCCATATTCTGTTAATGATATAGTAAAATATGTTTTTGAGGCTATGGAAAAAGAAGTAGAGGTTAAATATTTAGAAGCTAGAAATGAAGTACATACCGCTTATTCTGATCACAGTAAAGTTAGATTATTATTAGCTTATGAAGATGCTCATTCATTAGCCGAAGGTGTCAAAAGAATGGCTACTTGGGCAAAGAAACATGGCGCTAGAGAAACTAAAGTATTCTCTAATATTGAGATTTTAAAAAACTTACCAGCTAGTTGGAGGATAAAAGATGAGAAGTAAATTATTAATTACTGGTACCTATAATCAAGAATATCCCAGAAACAAGGCATTGATAGAAAGTCTGGGTGAAGTTTTTGAAGTTACAGAAAATAATTTTTCTACTTCTGCTAATAAAATTTTTATTTTAAAGAATTTAATACTTAATGGTAATAAATATGATTATATATTATTTTTACAAACTAGCCAGAAGTTAGCTTTTTTATTATTTTTTTATAGATTATTTTTTAAACCAAAAAAAATTAAATTAATATTTGATGCTTTTATTTCTATTTATGATACGTATATTTTTGATAGAGCTTTAGCAAATAGATTTTCCGTTAAGGCTTTATATTATTATTTATTGGATTATTTTTCTTGCTTATCCTCTGATATAATAATATTTGACACTAATTTACATCGTGATTATTTTATTGAAAAATTTCATATTAAAGAAAGGGTTAAAAAAATTGTCATACCAATCAGCATAGATTTAGATTTTGTAGACAAGATTAATCCTAGTGTGGAAAATATTTTTGATCCCAAGAAATGTAATGTTTTATTTTTTGGCTTATATATACCATTACAAGGTGTGGAATATATTATAAAAGCGGCTGATATATTACGTGAGCAAAAAGATATGCAGTTTATTTTAATTGGTAATGGCCAGACAAGAAAAAAAATAGATCAACTTTATCGTGATTTAAATTTAGATAATATTATTTTTATCGATAGAATTGAGAACAGTAAGATTATTAGCTATATTAAATTATCTTCTTTTTGTTTAGGTATATTTGGTAATACCAATAAAGCTAAAAGAGTTATAGCTAATAAAGTTTTGGAATGTTTGGCTTGTAAAAAAATTGTTGTCACCGGTAGAAACAGGGCAATAGAACTGTATTTAGAAGATAAAAAAGATTTGATTTATTGTGAGATGGCAGATGCTAAAGATTTGGCGGAAAAGATAAAATATGTCAGCAATAATTTAGAGGCTTTGAATAATTTAGGAGAAAATGGTAGAAGAAAAATTGAGCAGTATTTTAGTAAACATGCTTTAGTTAAGCAAATAAAAATAGAATTTTCTTTATAGATATGATGTTATGAAAATTAATTTTCTGGTACCACATTTAAAAATTGCTGGCGGCATAATGGTTCTAGTGGAGTACGCTCATCATTTGTCACTATCTGGCCATGATGTTAAGGTGTTGGTTGTAAATACTACAAAATTTCAACGCTTGTGTTTCAATTTGTTTTATTACAAGCCAAAATGGTTAAAGAATAAGCAGTTTAAAATCAAGGCAATTGCTAAATTAACAGAAAAAATGTTGCCAGAAGCTGACGTTTTAGTTTTTTCTTCTTCGGAACATGCTTTAGCAATAGAGAATTATAGTCAAAAAGTTGGCAAAAAATTTTATATAGTGCAACATGACGAAAGACTTTATCACGGACAAAAAGAGTTGGTTGCTAAAACTTATAATTTACCATATGTATTTATTACCGTGTCGACTTGGCTGCGTGATATGCTGGTGGAGGAATTTGGACAAAAACCGCATTTATTATTAAATGTTTTAGATCAAGAGGTTTTTCATTTATATAATATTAAAAAAAATCCAGATTGTGTTAGAATTTTGATGCTTCAGCATACATATAAATGGAAAGGCGTGAAAGAGGGCCTTGATGTTGTTAATGATTTAAAAAATAAATATCCAAATATTAAATTAATTATGTATGGCGCTAGACAAGATAATGCAGAATGTGATGAATATTATTTTCAGCCAATTGGCAAAGCAGTAGCTGAGATCCATGCTGCTTGTGATATTTTTTTATGTCCTTCTTGGGACGAGGGTTTTGGGTTACCATCTTTAGAAGCTATGGCTTGTGGCTGTGTTTTAGTGACTTATGATAATGGTGGTTCAAGAGATTACGCCTTTGATAACTTTACTGCCTTAGTTGCCAAGAGAAGAGATGTACAAGATTTAAAAAATAAGTTAGAATTAGCCATCAAAGATAAAAATTTAAGGCAGGACATTATTTATAACGCCCAGAATTTTATTAAGAATATGCCAAGTTGGTTAGATCAAACGAAGAAATTAGAAAAGATTATAAAAAATGTTTATAAATAAATAGATTATGCCTAGAGTTTCAGTTGTTATACCCACACATAATAGACCTCATTTAATTGGTAGATCGATTAAGTCTGTTTTAGCACAGATTTATGGTGATTTTGAGATTATTATCGTTGACGATGGTATAGAAGAGAGAGCTAAAAATGTCATTGATGGTTTTGGTGATGTAAGGATTAGATATGTTCAAAATGAACAGAGCGTAGGCGGCGCTGTTTCTCGTAATATAGGCATAAAAGAGGCTTGTGGAGAGTTTATTGCTTTTTTAGACGACGACGACGAATGGTTACCAGAAAAATTAGCTAAACAAGTCAAAGCTTTTGATAGTTGTGATGATTCAGTGGTCTTAGTTTTTTGTGGCCTTAGTAAATATAATAAAAATGGAGAATTATTAGAAGTAAACATTTCTGATGAAAATGGAGTAGTATGGCCTTTTCAAAAAACTTTGTATCGTGGTTATATTTGGACCAGCACTATTATGCTTAGAAAAAAAATCATCGAGCAAGGAATAATGTTTGATGAAACATTGAAAAAAAATCAAGAATGGGATTTGCAGTTACGTTTATTAAAAGTAGGTAAATTTTACGCCATCAAAGAATCTCTAGTAAAACTTAATATTTTGGCTGAAGATGAGCATATGGGTGGTATGCAAAATATCGATACTATCACTTCTTATTTTAAAATTTTTATTAAAAAACATTATGCTGATTATAAAAAAAATAAAAAAGCTTTAGCTTTTTGTTATTTGCGGTTAGCAAATTTGTATAAAAAAAATAATCAATTCACTGAAGCTAGAAAATATTTATTTAAAGCTTGGTTCGCAACGCCATGGAATTTATTTTATTTTTATTATGCAATTAAGCTTTCTTTTAAAATGTTGGTAAAATAAGTATTATTTGATAATATATCGTATATAAATAATTATTAAAAATAAATAGAATGAACAAGTATAAGCGTTTTTTGTACAATTTTTATAAAAAGAATACAAACAATTTTATTGGTAAAACATTTAGATTATTAAGAGCTAAATTGTACTCTTTAAGAAAACAAAATTTTAATGGCACCAAAGATGATCTTAGATACGTCGAAGCTAGTAAGGGGGCTTTTGATAAGACCAAAAGAATCGCTTTTGAATTATCTAATATTTGTAATTACGCTACTATTCATGCTAAGTGCCCATTAAATTGTGCTGGTGAAAAAAAGATATTGTCAGAAAATATTGTTTATAAGGTTTTAGAATCTTTAAAAATAAATGATTATCGAGGCTATATTGCTTTTGATGTCTATAATGAGCCATGTATAGACCCAAGATTAATGATGTTTATCAAAAAAACTAGAGAAATGTTGCCAAAAGCTAAAATAGCCATACAATCAAATGGTTTTTATTTTGACCAAACATTAGCCGAGGAGTTAGAAAAAAATGGCGTAGGTATCATCAGGGTATCTTCTTATAATCCGTTAGAATTTGAAAGACTTTCTAAAATTAAACTTAATATTCCCTTTAAAGTTACCCCTATTATCTTAGATGATAGAATGAAAATATATGAACTACCAGAAAATGGTTCCACTAGGCCATGTCTAGCGCCATTAAATGAGGTGTTAGTTACCCATGATTGCAAGCTGGCTTTGTGTTGCTGGGATTGGAAAAGACAGAATGTTTTCGGTGATTTAAATACGCAGAGCATTGAAGAGATATTATTAAGTGACGAAGTAAGGGATTTATACGAAGGTTTGTCGAATGGCAAGAGAAATCTTGAGATTTGTAAGAGATGCCCTCATTGTAGATAGTTTTAAATATATGATGGAAATTATCAGAAAGATTTATAGAAAATTAAAAACAATTCCTTTGCTGGGATTAGTTATTGTATTTTTAAGAAATATTGCTAATTGGAAAATATTTTTAGAGCCAAGACTGAAAAGAAAGGATTATTTAAAAGCTAAAGAGATTTTATTTAAATTATTTGGGCATGAAGCTATTAATGAATTAAATAATTTTAGAAAATCACAAATTTTTAAAAAACATTTTTCAGTGGGTCATTCTGGTGATTTTGATATCATGATGTTATATACTATGACTAAGATGAAAAAGCCAAACATTGTCATAGAGACAGGGGTAGCAAGCGGCAGATCATCAGCATCTATCTTGCAGGCGTTATACGAAAATGGTAAGGGAAAACTATACTCAATAGATCTGCCAAAATTTTATGCTAACGAAAAGCCAGGCTCTTATATCACTAGTGAGGGGAATACAGAATTAAATGCTTTTGTGCCAGAAGGTCAGACACCGGGTTGGATAGTGCCAAATTATTTGCGGTCACGTTGGCAATTGATTTTAGGGGACTCTAAAATAGAATTACCCAAACTAATTGAAGGTTTAGAACAATTTGATATTTTTTATCATGACAGTGATCACAGCTATGAATATATGTTTTTTGAATATCAGACAATTTGGCCAAAATTGTCTTATAATGGTTTTTTATTGTCAGATGATATAAAATGGAATAAGGCTTTTGATAATTTTTTAGAAGAAATTAATGTAAAGTATACCAATAGATATAGGGGATTTGGTATTATCAAAAAATAATAATACGAAAATATCTTGTAGCAATTAAATTTATAAAATAATGAAATATTCAACATTCTTAAAAGAACAAAACAAGAAAGATCTTATGGTTATTTTAGATATTGTTGTGTAATTTAAACAAAAAATAAGATTAAAAAATATATATAATATTACAATGATTCAAAAGTATATAAAAGATTATCATTTACGTAGAGTTTATTCAAAAAATGGACGTCAACCATTTTATAAATTAGCTAGTAAGTATTTGCCTCATGACAAAGGATCTATTGTTATTGATGTTGGTTGTGGTATCGCAGAATTTGCTGAAGAATTTGATCTAGCCAAGATGTATGATAACTTATTTTTGTTGGAAGGAAATAAAGTAACAGTAGATTATTTAAAGAATAAATTTAAAAATGTATTAGAATATAAAATACCAGATAAATTACCATTTGAAAATAATACAGTTGCATTTATTCATTTAAGTCATATTGTTGAACATTTAGAACAACAAGAGTTGTATGATTTTTTACAAGAAGTTGATAGGGTTTTAATGAACGGTGGCGTACTAGTTGTGAGTACACCGTTGATGTGGAATGGGTTTTATGATGATTTAAGTCACATTAAACCTTATAATGACCCAGTATTTATTAATTACCTAGTAGCCAAAAGTGAAGATCGGAGTCGGAAGGTGATCTCACATTCATATAAAGTTTTAGATTTAGTTTATCGATATAGAAGTTTACCTGTAAAAGGAGGATGGTCATCGAAGTATTTATTAGTAGACATTTTGATGCAAATATTAAAACGCGTAGTTTCGGTGTTGGGCTTTAGATATCAGATTAAAAATGGATATACCTTGGTATTAAAAAAATAAAGCAATGAGTCTTAGTTTTAAAAAAATTATAAAAAAGTTTTTTGGTCTTTGGACAGATTCAAGTGTTTTGAGTCAGCAGGTAACTAGGGGTGGTTTTCTAATTATCTTTGTTAGAGTATTAATTAAATTTATTTATTTTATTAGAACTTTAATTTTGGCGAGATTGCTATTTCCAGGCGATTTTGGTTTATTTGCTTTAGCCACTTTGACCATGTCATTAGTGGAAACTTTTTCGCAAACGGGTTTTAATAATGCTCTTATTCAAATAAAAGGGGATATTCAGAGATATTTACAAATCGCTTGGACTATAAATTTTTTTAGAAATTTATTTTTAGCTTTTGTTTTATTTTTTGTAGCCTCACCTTTGGCGGGTATTTTTTTTCATAATCCGCAAGTCGTGATTTTATCGCAAGTTCTATCTATAGTTTTATTTTTGATGGCTTTTGAAAATATTGGCATTGTTTTATTGCAAAAAAATTTAGAATTTCATAAGAAATTTTTTTATGATATTTTAGTAGTTTTATTTGAAGTTTTATTGACTATCATTGCGGCTTTTGTATTAAAAAATGTTTGGGCTTTAATTATTGGAGTAATTACCGGTAGATTGATTGCAGTTGTTTTATCTTATGTATTTTGTCCATTTAAGCCAAGGTTTCTTTTTGAATGGAAAAAGGTAAAAATTTTATTTGCTTACGGTAAATGGATTAGTTTAATAGGTATTATCACCTTTTTGGTTACTAAAGCAGATTCTATCTTAATAGGTTATTTACTGCCCTTAGATAATTTAGGTTTTTATCAATTAGCCATGGGATTGGGTATTTTGCCAGCCACAGAGATAGTGCGCTCTTTGGGTGCATTACTATTTCCTTTTTTTGCTAAAATTAGTAGCGACCGTTTATTTTTAAGAGAAATGTTTATCAAAGTAGCTAGAATTATCTTTGCTTTTTCTATTCCCGCTTCACTTGGTCTGGGTATTTTATCTTATCAAATAATATTAAATTTTTATGGTGCGAAATGGCTACCAATGACTCAGATTTTATATGTTATAGTGATACTAGGGCTAGTAAAGGCCTTTGAGTTGATTGCTAATCCATTATTTTTAGGTATAGGTAAACCAAAGGTAGCTAGTACTTCTTTAATTTTACAGGCTTTAATCATGTTGCCATTGATGTGGTTTTTGACTTTGAAATTTTCTGCTTTTGGTACAGCTATTGCTGTGTTATTTAGTAGTTTTATTGCTCAATTATATTTATTATTTAAATTGCGTAAAGAAATTAATTTAGGTTTTTTAGGTTTTTTAGAAATTTTCAGTTTACCAGTTTCTGCTAGTATTTTTATGTTAGCCGTAATTTTTATGACTAAATCTTTATCACACAATGATAGTCTCTTAGCTTTATTTTTTTATATTTTTATAGGAATCATATCTTATATAATAGCGCTCTTGTTTTTAGATAAATTATTTGGTAAAAGATTTAGGTCTTCTTTGTCATTAATTAAAAAAAATTTATGAAAAATGTTATAAATCAAGAAGACGTAAATCAGGTTTGGGGTGCTTTTTGGCAAAGACAAGCCAAGTCAGATTTTACATCACTTTTTACGCAACGTTTATTTTTGGAAGGCTATCCTGTTTTTAAAAAATATATACCAAAAGTAGATAATCTTAAGGTATTAGACGTTGGCTCTGGTAGTGGTAGATATGGTTTACAAATAGCGCGTGATTTCCCTCAGGCAGAAGTTGTCTTAAGTGATATAGTGCAGTCGTCGGTGGATTTTATGAAAAATTTAGTTCAATGGTCTAGCTTGAGTAACATGAAGGTGAAACAAGAAGATATATTTAATTTTTCATTTCCAGATAATCATTTTGATTTAATATTTTGTGATGTGGTTATTCAACATTTATCGAGGGATTCAGACGCTATTAGGGAGATGAAGAGAATTTTAAAGCCTGGTGGATTGATGATGGTATCTGGTGTGAATAAATATAATTTTCACTCTATTTATAAATTATTGATAAAATTAAGTAGAAAAAAATATCTTTATCATTTTGAAAGATCATATTCTCACAGTGATTTAAAAGATTTAGTAATAAAAAATGATCTCTTATTAGTTTCTGAAGATGGTTTTTATCCAGCTTACGGTGTTTTTAGATTAAAGTATATTAGCCCATTTTTTAAATTTTTAGGTAAAGCAATTAATCGCGTGACTAAATTTTTAGATAAATTTACTAATAGATTTTTTTCTAAAAATTTTGGTTTCGAGATTCTTTTTGTCGCGAGAAAAAAAGAAAATATTACAGATAGTCAAGATGATAATATCAAAGTCAAACATTCTGGCGTGGTGAGACTTAAGTATTTCGATGATCATGCTGATGGTAATCTGGTGATTGCTGAATCACAAAGAAGCGTGCCATTTGATATCAAAAGGGTTTATTATATAACGAATTTAGGCAACCAAACCGCCATCAGAGGCAAACATGCTCATAAAAAATTAGAACAATACATTTTTTGTGTTAACGGAAGTTTTAAACTATTATTGGATGATGGTGCAAATAAGCAAGAATTAATTTTAGATAGTCCATATTATGGCATTAGGTTAGGAGTTAAACTATGGCATGAAATGTCTAATTTTTCTAATGATTGTGTAATTTTAGTTTTTTCTGCCGATTATTACGATGAAGCAGATTATATTAGAGATTATAATGAATTTTTAAAGTATATAAAAATATAAAATAAACTATGAAAGTTTTATTTAACAATTTTGTTCGTAAATATCAGAACAATAAAAAAGATATTAATTTAGCCATAGAAAAAGTTTTTAAAAATGGTTGGTTTATTTTAGGCCCAGAATTAGATAATTTTGAAAAAAATTTAGCAATTTATTTAGATATCAAGTATGCCATTGGTGTAAATTCTGGCACAGACGCAATATTTTTAGCTTTAAAAGCTTTAAATATCGGTAATGGTGATGAGGTAATTACAGTAGCTAATACCGCTACACCTACGATTTCTGCTATCCGTATGACTGGTGCTACACCAATTTTTGTCGATGTTAATCCTGATGATTTTAATATAGACGTAGCTTTAATCGAAAAGAAAATTTCTAAAAAAACAAAAGCTATTTTACCAGTGCATTTATATGGGCGACCAGCTGATATGACAAGTATTTTATCATTAGCTAAAAAACATTCTTTATACGTCGTAGAAGATGTGGCACAAGCTTTTGGAGCTATCTATAAGCATAAAAAAGTTGGTACTTTTGGCGATATTGCTTGTTTTAGTTTTTACCCCACTAAAAATCTTGGTGCTTTTGGTGACGCGGGTGCGATTGTGACTAAAAATAAAGACTTAGCTTTAAAGATTAAAGCTTTGAGAAATTATGGCGAAGAGGCTAAATTTAATAATATTTATGAAGGCGGTAATAGTCGTTTAGACGAAATACAAGCTTCTTTTTTAAATACAGATTTAAAAAAGGTAGACAAATGGAATCAACGTAGAGAGGCAATAGCTAGTATGTATTTAGCTAGTTTAAAAAATTTGCCAATCATTTTGCCACCGAAAAATGATAAAATTTATCAAGCAGTTTGGCATCTTTTTGTGATTCGATGCCAAAGCAGAGAAAAATTTCGTGATTTTTTAAATACACACGGTGTGCAAACTGGCGTGCATTATCCTAAGCCAATTTTTCAACAACCAGCTTATGCTTTTTTAAAAGTTAAAGATTACGCTTTACTAGAGACAGTGAAAATTATGCAAGAAATAGTTTCTTTGCCTATTTATCCAGAGATGACCAACGGAGAAATTGATTATGTTATTAAATCCATTAAGGAATTTTACAAATGAAAGTAGCTTTTATTGTAGGAGATTTTCCAACTATTTCCACATTTATTATTGATCAAGTAGCGGGTCTATTAGATCATGGAATAGATGTGCAGATATTTGCTTTAGACAAAGTAAAAATTGACCATAATATTAGTCAAAAGTTTTTTGATTATAAAATGCAACAAAGAACGCATTATCTAGTTTGGCCTCATAGCTGGATAGAGAGAATAATTTTGGCTGCCCCTAAGTTTTTGAGAATTTTATTTTCTCAACCGGCATTATTGAAAGATGTTTTTAATGCTAAAAAATATGGACGAAACGCCTTATCTTTAAAACTATTATTTTGGATAGAGCCATTTTTGGGTAAGAAATTTGATATTGTGCATTGTCATTTTGGCACTACTGCCAATAAATTTTTAATAATCAGAGAAATATTAAATATAAAAGTAAAGATTATCACTACATTTTATGGTTATGATGTAAGTCATCTTTTCAAAACTAAAGGTAAAAGTTATTATGATAAGTTAAAAAAAATAGGTAGTTTATTTTTTGTCATGTCAGAAGATATGAAGCAAAGAGTTGTGCGGTATGGTTTCGATGCGGACAAAGTAATAGTTCATCCAGTCGGCATTGATGTAGAAGAGTATCATTTTCAATCAAGAGTGAATAATTCAGATAGTATAGATATTGCTTCTGTTGGTAGATTTGTTGAAAAGAAAGGCTTCGATGATTTATTGAGAGCTTTGGAAATTGTCAAAAAAAAGACCGCTAAAAATATAAAATGTCATATTATTGGCGGTGGACCTTTAGAGGAAGATTTAAAAAAGCTAACAACTGATTTAAATATAAATGATATAGTCACTTATCATGGTTATATGCAAGTTGAAGAAGTTTTAAATTTTTTCAAAAATATTGATTTATTTATTCAGCCATCTAAAACCGCCAAGAACGGCGATATGGAATAATTTATAAGAATATGAATCTCATTATATCACAATCTTTAGCGTCTGGTGTGCCAGTGATAACGACTAAGCACAGTGGATTGCCAGAACAGGTCATAGAAGGATACAACGGTTGGTTGGCCCCAGAAAATGATTATAATGTTTTGGCAGAGAAAATACTTTTGGCAATAAAAAATAGAAAACAATGGAAAGAGTTTTCTATTAATGGTCGTCAGCATGTTTTGGCTAATTATAATTCCAAAATTTTGATTGAAAAACAAATTAATTATTATCGTGAATTAATAAATAATTAATTTTATCTCCCTAAACTACGATTAAAAATAGTATTGATAGTTTTTAAAATAATAGAAATATCTAGAGCAATACTTTGATTCTTGATATAAAATAAATCGTATTGTAATTTTTCTTTAGCATCTTCTACACTAGCGCCATAAGGAAAATTAATTTGTGCCCAACCAGTTAAGCCTGGTTTAACTAAATGCCTTTCATTAAAGAAAGGTATTTCTTTTTTTAGAGTCTCGACAAATTCAGGTCTTTCCGGACGAGGACCCACAAAACTCATTTCTCCTTTTAAAATATTCCAAAATTGTGGAATTTCATCAATACGACTTTTACGGATAAATTTACCTGTTCTAGTGACTCTTTTGTCTTTAGTTGCAGCCCATTGGGCTCCGGTATTTTTTTCAGCATCCATGATCATGGAGCGGAATTTATAAGCATAAAATTCTTTCCCTCTTAAACCAACTCTGGTTTGTTTGTATATTAATGGTCCTTTACTTTCCAGCTTGATAGCTAAAGCAAGAATTGGTAGGAAAATTAAAGACACAAGACCAAAAACACTAGCAAATAATAAGTCATAAAAACGTTTAATCAGTAAAAATAAACGATTATTTTTTTGGCTAAGATTTTCAAAAAACCAACTTCTTTCTAAAGAACTGATTAAAATCTTACCGGTAATTTTTTCGTAGAAATCAGTTAAATTGAAATAGTTTACATTCAGGTCAATACTTTCAAATAAATGTCTAGCTACTTCTGGGCTATACTTAGGATTATTTACTACGACAATTGTGTCTATTTTGTATTTGATTAATTCGTTTTTGAGATCAAGCAAATCTTTTTTACTAGGGATAATTTGAAATTTTTCTGGGATACTAGAGAAATCTGGGTTAAAAAATAATTTTAAACTATAACCCAAGTGTGGTTTAGTGATGATTTCCTCGGCTAGTAGTAAAGATTCTGGGCTGATGCCGATAATGACTAGATTATTAGATAATTTTGCGCTAGATATTAGGGAGAAGAATATTTTACGCCATAAGATCCACAAAACGGCAAAGATAATAATTAAGATAATTAAAACAGTCTGTGGTTTGATATCGCTAAAACGACCCAAGATAAAGTAGAAGAAAGAAAAGGCGATTAGGACATTGACTAGTAGATTATTAACTAATTGGCCGTAAAATTTATAGTCATTGCGCACTTTGCGTATTTCGTATAGACCATTGATAAAAAAGACAATTAGCCATAAAATGAAGATGATGGTAAATGGCCAAAAGTGGCTTTGCCATAATTCTTGGTTTAGATGGCCAAATCTGATACGTAGAGTTATGGCTAAACTACTAAATAATATGGCCACATCTCCCAATAAAAGTAATACTTTTTTCATATATAGTTGTTTTTCTTAACTTTTTATATTATAATAAAAATACCCATATTTTGTCAAATATTAATTTTTATCATTAGTTTATTTTTTTATGCTTAATTCCTCATCATCACATCGCCATTTAGTTACGGCTATCAAAATTGGTTTAGCTTTAATCTTATTTACGCCTTTAATTCTCTTACAAAATTTTTATTTTCCCTTTATTGTACCGAGAAATTTATTTTTTCGTTTAATTATAGATATTGTTTTCAGTTTGTGCCTTTATTTATCTATAGTAGATATAAATTTTAGGCCAAGATTTAATAAAGGTTTTATTTTATTTTTTTTATTTGTTATTTCTTTGACAATTTCTAGTATTTTAGGTGGGCATTTTGCTTATAGTTTTTGGAGCAATTTTGAGCGTATGGATGGCCTGGTAAATTGGTTACATATTATATTATATGTCATTGTTTTGCTAGGCATCTTTAAAAATAAAGAACAATGGTACGGTTTTTTTAAAATTTCTTTATTTAGCGCAATAATCACTGCTTTGATAGCCTTGGGACAGAGGCTTGGCTGGAGTTTTGTCATGGCTTCTACTGGTGGTGTCAGATTAACCGCTTTGATGGGTAATGCAGCTTATGTGGCTTCTTATTTGATGTTGCATAGTTTTCTGGCTATTTATTTACTAAAAGTGGAGTGGCGTAAAGTTATCTGGCGTTATTTTTATATTGGTAGTTTAATTTTGTTTATCTTTATTTTAATCAGCACTCAAACTAGAGGAGCGTTTTTAGGTTTATTAGTTTTTGCGGTTTTATTTGTTTTGGGATATTTGTTAGTGCAAAGAAAAGATAGAAATAAGTTTTATTATGGCGCTTTAATTTTATTAATAGCTATTTTTACTTTTGTGACTTTATTATTTACCCAAAAACAAGCTACTTGGGTAAAAGATGTTTCTTTGTTTAGTAAAATTTCTAATATTTCTTTGAGTGATACCACCGCTCAATCAAGACTTATGATTTGGCGTAATAGCTTGGAAGGTGTAAAAGAAAAACCAATTTTTGGCTGGGGGGAAGAAAATTTTATTTATGTGTTTAATAAATATTTTCCGATAGAAATTTTTCATGATACTGGTTCTGAAGTTTGGTTTGATCGGCCACATAATATTTTAGTCCAGCATTTAGTGCAAGGCGGTATAGTTGGTTTTATTTTGTATTTAAGTGTATTTTTTTATCTTATTTATTTATTGTATAAAAAATATTTGAAAGATAAAAATGAATGGTTTTTTTCTTTATTTTGGTCAGCTTTTTTATTAAGTTTTTTAGTGCATGATTTGTTTATTTTTGATAGCGTCAATACCAATATTATTTTATATCTCATCTTAGCCTTTTTATGGCAAGAAAATGCTAATATTTCTTTGGATAAATTTTTTAATCTTTTTACTAAGTATAAATATTTTATTGGTCTTAGTTTATCTACGATTTTTTTAATTTTAAGTGTATATTTTTTTTATTTTTCTTCTTTAAGTAGTAATTTATCTTTGATAAAATTTTTAAGCTATTCTTACAATGCTAAAACAACAGCGGATTTAAGCATGGCTCTAGACTCTTGGGACAGGTCTTTTAATGCCTCTTATTTAGGGATAAAAGAAAAAACAGAAAATTTGCAAAAAGTTACTTTAGCTTTAGTGCAAAATCAAAGTGTAGATACTAAAGTTAAGACAGAATTTTTTAATAAAACAGCACTTGTTTTAGAAGATATAGTAAATAAATATCCAGATGATGTGCGGATGGCTTTCTTTTTGGTAGATTTTTATAGTACTTTTCAGACTTACCAGCCAGAATTTGTGGAAAAAAATATTGTTTTACTAGAGCATTTACATCAGCTAGCACCGCAAAGACCAGACACTTTATTGCGTTTGACTAGTGCTTATTTAGCTAACAATAAAGTAGATAAAGCGATAATTGTGGCACAACAATTAGTTGATTTAGCACCTTGGGCCAAAGCAGTTTATTGGAATAATTTTAGAGTAGCGGTGACTGCTAAAGATTTAGTGGGTGTAGATTTTTCTTTGCAAAATATTGTAGTTTTAAATCAAAAAAATAATCAAGTTGATTTTTTGGATACAGAAATAACGCAGCTTAATAATTTTGTTAACTCTTTGCCAGCTACAGAGACTATTTTAAAAGAAACTCTCAATAAATATTTGGTCAAATAAGTCTACAGATGAAAAAGCTTTTACAATATTTATTAATATTAACTCTCTTTACGCCACTATTTTTAGATTTACATTTTTTTCAGCCTTATGTCACTAGCCAGTATTTTTATTTCTTTACTTTTATTTTATTGACTTTGCCCTTAGTTTTCTATTTTTTAGCACAAACTAAAAATTTATGGCAAAATAAATATTTTCTAGTACTAGTTAGCTGGTTTATTTTGCAATTTGTCTTAGCTTTATTTAGTGTAGATTATAATCGTAGTTTTTGGGGTGACTGGCAAAGGATGGATGGCTTATTTTATTACTGGCCGTTTTTAATATTTTTTATTGCCATACTTATTGCTTTTAAATATAAGACAGCTTGGCAAAAATTATTTTTTACCCAGCAGTTGATTTTTTTAGCCACTATTATTTGGGCTTGGGGACAAAAATTTTCTTTCTGGTTTATGGCTGATGATCAAGCTGGACGCGTGTATGCTTTGATTGGTAATGCTAATTTTTTAGCTCATTATTTATTATTAGCTTTTTATTTGAGTTTATTTTTATTTGTATCTGAACATAAATATCGATATTTACATTTAGCGGTGGCAGTTTTTAGTGTGCCTATTATTTACTGGACACAATCTCGTGGTGCTTGGCTAGCCTTATTTGTGAGCTTATTATTTTTAGCTCTTTGGCAAATTTGCCAATTTATTAAAACCAAAAATTGGCGTGCTTTAAAAATAGCTAGCATTTTAGTAATTTTTTCTTTTCTTAGCCTATATTTTATTTCTGATCAAAGACACAGACGAGTTACTTTAGACGATGCAACTGTAGAAACCAGATTGGTAGCTTGGGATGCTGCTTATCAGGGATTTTTAGATAAACCAATGCTTGGCTGGGGACGAAATAATTTTCAAATTGTTTTTAACAAATATTTAGATAATAAGATTTATACTGGACCAGGCACGCCAATGTGGTTTGATAAAGCGCATAATCAGTATTTAGATTATTTAGTTGAGACAGGGATGCTTGGTTTGATTATTTATTTATTATTTTTAGCTTGGCCATTTTTATT
>Ga0075911_104_pt1 | contig 60272 bp, 59 predicted proteins | sample RifGroA2_FD_68330 | JGI IMG/M metagenome (GOLD analysis project Ga0075911, IMG submission 68330) | Parcubacteria bacterium GW2011_GWA2_36_10 | reverse complement strand
TTAAAAAACCAATTTTTTTCTGCTAATTTTTGCGGCTCGGTCTTGTGATCAGGACATAAACCATCTATCAGCTCACTGGCTAAAATAAACTTTTCACAACCAACACAATACAAGCCCTCATAATCAGCTTGATATAAACAATCATTATTAAGTGGAGTTTTAGCAGCTTTTAATTTGACTAAAATCTCTTGGACAATTTTTTTATGTTTTGCATCAGTCGTGCGGATAAATTGATCATAAGAAATATCTAAATTTTTCCAAGCAGTTTTAAACTGTGCACTGATTTGATCAGTAAAAGTCTGGGGATCAATATTTAGCTTCGCTGCGCTTTCAGCGATTTTTGCCCCATGCTCATCAGTACCAGTCAAAAAATAAACATTATCTTTACCTAGTTTTTGACGATAATGTCGGGCTAAAACATCAGCCACAATAGTGGTGTAAGCATGTCCAATGTGCGGTTTATCATTAACATAATAAATCGGTGTGGTGATGTAATACTTATTTTTTTCTGACATAATTATCGACAATAATTACAAATTCTCCTTTTAATTGGCTTTTATCTTTTTGTAAAATAGCTAAAATATCTTTGGCTTGGCCGCGATAAATAGTTTCAAAATTTTTAGTTAACTCCCGACCAACGATTAATTTTTTTTCACAATCTGCTAAAGATTCTAGGGCTTTTAAAATACGATGGACTGACTCAAAAAATATCACTGGTCTTTTTGACTCTTTGATTTCTGTTATTAATGTTTGTCTACCTTTTTTGTGTGGTAAAAAACCTAAAAATAAAAAGTCGTCTAAAGCAATGCCAGCCACTGACATGATAGCCGTCAAGCTTGAAGCACCAGGAATAGGGATGATTTTTACTTCCGCTAATTCTTGTGCCACCTTGGCAACTAGCTGCCCACCGGGATCAGATACACCGGGAGTACCAGCGTCAGTCACTAAAGCGATACTAGAGCCGGACTCTAAAAGACTTTTTATTTTTTGCCAATCATGATCACTGCTATGTTGGTGCCAAGTCAAAGTCTTGGTTTTAATCTCATAGTGATCTAAAAGTTTTTTGGTGACCCGAGTATCTTCAGCTAAAATAAAATCAACTTCGGCTAAAATATTTTTAGCACGTAGAGTAATGTCTGCTAGATTACCAATCGGCGTGGCGACTAAATATAAATTTGACATTGCTATTATTCTAAACGATTTTCTGCTTGCGTTTTAGTTTCGACTAATTCTTCAAAATACACTGACAAAGCAGTGGCAACTGGTACTGCTAAAATAGCTCCCACGGCGCCACCGATACGAGCACCAATCAAAATACTCAAAATCACAACAATCGGATTTAAACCAACGGACTTACCCATCACCTTAGGGACAATCAAATGATTTTCAGCTTGCTGAATCAAAAAGTATAAACCGACCACCATCAAAGCTTTGCTTGGGCTTTCCGCAAAAGCAAAAAATACCGCCGGTATAGCTGACATTAATGGCCCTAAATAAGGAATGATTTCAAACAAACCAGCAACCAGAGCTAAGATCAAAGCATATTTTACCCCTAAAATACTTAAGCCTAAATAAACTAGCGAGAAAACAATCAAAGATAAAAATAATTGTCCCCGCAACCAATAGCCCATGCGATTTTGAATCTTATTAATCAATTGCATAGCATAAGGCTGATGTTGCCAAGGCACAATATTGCGAATAAAACGCTTCATACCATCTTCTTCGGCTACTAGATAAAAAGTAATCACTAAAATAATAAAGAAAGAAATAACGCCACCAAACAAAGACACTACAAAACTAAAAATACCAGAAGTAGCCTTGGACAGACTATTGGTCAAGACTGATAAGCCTTGGGCTTTTTGGGTCTCGCCTTCTTTTAGGCCAATCTGATTTAGATTTTGTAAACCTTCTTCTATTTTTTGATAAAAATGAGCGGTATCAGCATCGTAGGCAATATTTTTGACTTGTTGCACCACTGGACCAGCTAATAAAAAAATTGCCCCAGCAACTAATGAGAGAAAGATGACGTAAATACCCAAAACGCTTAAGGCGCGAGGAATTTTTTTCTGATGTAAATAGTCAACCATGGGATCAAAAGCAGCGGATAAAATAATAGCCACAAATAATAAGGCTAGCACATCTTTGATGAGCCATAAAAATCCTAAGACTAATAAGACAATAATGGTCTTTAAGATTGTGCCAATAGAGATTGAGACTTGTCTTTTTTCTGCTGACATAAATTTATTGCCTATTCTATTTTCTTTTCCCCGCGTACGCGGGGAAATGTAATACACAGAATAGAGATTAAGTTTTATTTAATAATTTTTAAAAATTTATTTTTATCTTTAAAAGGGCCGATTAAAGCCAGATTACTTTGGGACATCACAAAAACTTCTTTGGCCAGGCCATTGATTTGTTTTAAGGTAATTTTATCTACGGCTTTTAACAAATCTTCCAAAGTTTTGAGCTTTTGACCAAACAACTCTTGATCAGACAAAAATCCTAGATAAGCCGAAGGATTTTCTAGGCGTAAAATCAAACGACCATGAATATTTTCTTTAGCTTGGGCTAATTCTTCCGCTGACACTCCAGTAGTTTTGATTTTATTTATTTCTTCTTTGATAGCTAAGAGTGCTTCTTCTATTTTATCTTTATTTAAACCAGCTTGAATATTAAAGCTAGAAATATCTTCATAGCCATTTACGCCCGCGCGAATAGAATAGCACAAGCCTCGTCTTTCTCTAATCTGTAAAAATAAACGTGAGCTCATATTACCACCAAAAATATTGGCTAGCACTTGTAAGCTCAAAAACTTTTTATCTTTTTTGTTGACGCTCTTCCAGCCCCAAATCATTTGTGTTTGTTCTAGGGGCTGATTGATTAGTTTGATTTGTGGAGATTTTTGTGAAATTTTTTTAACAGCTTCAATTTTTACTCGCGCTTTAGTTTTTTTGACAGGAAAAAATTTGTTTATTAAAGCTAAGGCTTGTTTAGTTTGAAAATTACCCGCTAAACTCAAAACTAAATTACCAGAGTAATAATATTTTTGATAATAAGCATACAAAGCATCACGAGAAATAGTCTTGATATTTATTTTTGGCCCCGCAATTTCTTGACCCAAGACTGTATTTTGAAAAATCAAACTTTCAAAGACATCTTCGATATGCATCAAAGGATTCTCCTCGTACATTTTGATCTCTTCGATGATCACCCCACGCTCTTTGTCCATTTCCGCTTTATCAAATTTAGAATTATGGAGCATGTCAGCCAACATCTCGACCGCCATGGCTAAATGTCTGTTGTCTGCTTTGATATGCTCCACAAAATGAGAAACACCGTTTAATTTCTGATCTTCGTTACGTGAACCTACTTTATAAAGAGTTTCAAAAGTAATTGCCTTAGTATCTGTTTTAGGCAATAAAATAATGACACTCCCATCTTTTCTGACTATTCTTTGATGCATTAAAATAAATTAATTATTAAATTGAAAACTTTTTAAAATCTCTAGATTTTGATCGGTAATGTCTGTGACATTATAAAACTCTAAAATATAAGCTTTACCGTCTTTGTAAACTTTGACAGCTACGACTGGCAAGCTACAGCCAGGACCATCACAAATACCATTGGCAAACACATATTTATTGGCTGTCATACCAGCGACATCGATAACACTAGTTGGTTCTTGATCCCTGTAAGCAGTTATTTCTTTTTCCGTGTTCACTCTAAGCATGATGCTATTGCTATCTTGACCAGTAAATAATATTTGATGAATATTTGTATTACCACTCATCACTGATTTATCAAGCATAGTATAGTTTATTGGATAACTTAAACTATAGCCATATTGAGCATTGCTATAAAGCAACATTTTTTTAGCCTCTTCTTCTTTGGCTTGATTTAAATCATTTAGCTGTTGAGCTAAATTTTTGTTTTGGTTATCTAACTCGGCTGCTTTATTAGTGGCCTCGATCAAAGCTTGGTCTTTGACTTTGATCACCATAAAGTTATCATAAGCCCAGACACCACCACCGATGATAATAGCGGTCAATAAAACTGCTGCCACTTTGCCCCCAACCCCATCTTTTGGTGGTTGCTGATTAGCTTGAGCGACCATTTTTTGTAAGACTTGATTATTTACTGCCATAAATTTTTGTTTTTTAAAAGTTAAATTTTTCTAAAAAATAAGCTTTGAGTTCAGCGATATCAACTAAATCTTGCTTCATCGTATCCCTGTCTCTGACTGTCACTTTATTATTTTCCAAAGTATCGAAATCAACGGTGAGACAATATGGCGTGCCGATTTCGTCTTGGCGACGATAACGTTTCCCGATCGAGCCCGTTTCATCATATTGTACGCGATAAGATTTGCTTAGCTCGGCATAAATACTTTCCGCTTTAGCTGACAGATTGTCTTTTTTAGACAAAGGCAAAATAGCGATTTTAATCGGCGCTAATCTTGGATGAAGTTTTAAGACCACTTCTTTGGCTTTATTACTTTCAGTCGTGGTCGTTCTTCCACCTTCAATCTCGGTATAAGCTTCCAGCATAAAAGCTAAAAAGGCACGGTCAGCCCCGATAGAGGTCTCGACGACATTTGGTAAATAGTCTTTGTTATCTTCATCTTTGACAGTCAATTTCTGACCAGAGTATTCTTGATGACGAGCCAGATCCCAATCACCACGATGATGAACACCCTCTAGCTCTTTGAAAACTTCGTTTTCAGAAAAACCAAAGTTGTATTCGATATCGACAGCGGCCTTAGCATAGTGCGCTAACTCATCCTTAGCATGTTCTCTAAAACGTAAATTTTTTTCATTGATTCCCAAAGATAAATACCAGGACTTACGTAAATCTTGCCAAGTTTGGAAAGCTTTCATGCTATCTTTGGCTTCCACAAAATACTGCATTTCCATTTGTTCAAATTCACGCATGCGGAAAATAAAATTGCCCGGTGTGATTTCATTACGGAAAGCTTTGCCGATTTGGGCAATACCAAAAGGTACTTTTAGGCGCATACTGTCTTTGACATTTAAGAAATTGACATAAATACCTTGGGCAGTTTCGGGACGTAAATAAACTTGATTGGCCTGATTTTCTACTGGACCAATAAAAGTCTTAAACATCAGATTAAATTGTCTGACATCGGTCAGCTCACCTTTACATTCTGGACAAGCTAATTTTTTCATGTCTATTTTAGATCCCGGACTAAAGTCAGGCTTGATACCTAAACTTTCCAGTAAATGATCAGCGCGAAAACGGCTTTTGCATTTTTTACAATCAACTAAAGGATCAGAAAAGCCAGCTACATGACCGGAAGCTTCCCAGATCTTTGGGTGCATCAAAATACCAGAATCTAAACCAACGATATTGCGGTGACTTAACATAAAGTCCCACCAAGCTTTTTTGATGTTATTTTTGAGCTCTACCCCTAAAGGGCCGTAGTCATTAATAGAGCCTAAGCCGCCATAAATTTCTGACGAAGGAAAAACAAATCCTCTAGCTTTTGCTAGGGCTACTACTTTATCAAATTTTCGTTCATTTTCCATAAAAAATTAATCCAGAATTATTATTATAATCCCGCAAAGCGGGATTACGCTCAATGATTTTTTCCTTGAGGTTTACCCCGGCATTCGCCGGGGTTCCGCTCAATCTTATTTCATTATTGAAGCGTAAAAACCACTAAAATTATAACTAATATCAATACTTTTAGCAATATTGACAAAAGCCCTTATTTCTCATCTTTTACAAAAAGAAAAGCGCGCGACCACAGGGGTGGTCGCGCGCGATGGAGAGCAATCTCTCCTCACAGAGTTCTACTTGACCAACAAGAGTTTGCTGGTCGTGGTTTGGCCGTTGGTCTCCAGCCGACAGAAGTAGGTGCCGGTGGGCATGCCATTGGCGTCGAAGTTGACGCTGTTCAGGCCGGCTGGTCGCTGCTCATCGTTGAGAAGGGTCTTCACCAGACGACCTTCCAGGTCGTAGATGTTCAGTGTGACAAGGCCGGACCTCGTCAGGTTGAAGCCGATCGTGGTCGAGGGGTTGAAGGGATTCGGATAGGCCGTCAGCTGGAAAGCTTCGGGCAAATTACGTGTGTCCACGGAGGTACACACGCCCTCGACAGCACCGATCTGGTTGCCGGACGGGTTATTGGCTGGCCAGCAAGGTGAGTTGGAGACGACATAGTAACCAGCACCCAAATCGCAGAAAAGCGGATCAGCCACCAGGGCACCGACGATGCCGTGATTTCCTGGCCAGGCCAAATTGGTTCCTGTGAAGTGGGTATTGCCGACAAAGGTCTGCTGTTGCTCATTGTTGTTCATGAACAAACAGTTTTCCACCATCAGACGATGCTTGCCGACTCCCCAGAAGACCGAGCCTTCATTGCCGGTTGCGTTGCCGATCACCGTGCACTGCTTCATGTTGGCGAAACAGGTATCGGTGTTGGCGGTATTGCCAGCGTAGAGCGCTCCTGCCAAATAGTTGGTGCTGTTGGTGATGATGTAGCAGTCGATCCAGTCCATCTGGCCAGAGCCGAGACTCATATAGCACACCGCGCCGAAATTGGCGCTACGATCAGCTTCGTATGGCAAGTAGACGAGTTGCCCATTTTCGATGCTTGGCAGCAGAGCCGGTGCAGCTACACCATTGTTCTCGAAATACGAAGCTGTGGCCTTGGCATAACCCCAGCTCGAACTAGCTGAAGAATAAGGCCAGATAGCGACGCCCGGGCAATCATGAATGCGGATATTCTCCAGCTTGACGTAGCTGTCATGGCCGATGAAAATGCCGCTGATGGGCTTGCTACTGATGTCCAGATTGCGCAGTGTGGCGCCGGAACCGTTGTGAAAAGTCACAGCCGTGCCGTAAAAGCCAGTGAAATGGAAGCCATCCATGATACTGGTGGTGTCTGAACCGGCCAGATACACAGCAGTGCCGCTGTTGATGTAGACATTGGGATCCGCCAACAGAACAATGGCGTGTTGAGGCGGATAGATGTTGATATCAGACCAAGTACCTGCATGCACTGCGACCGTGTCTCCCTCGACCGTCTGGTCGATGGCAGATTGGATGTTGCCGCCGGCGTTGACGTTGATGACAGTGGCCGATGCCGGCCGCAGGCAGATGAGCATGGCCACGAACGTGGCCAAAATCCAAGTGATGCGCTTCTTCATGGAAGTCTCTCCTTGTTGATTGTTCTTTCGAACGAACTCTGTGATTTCAAAGGGCTTTGCACAAGACAAAATTCATGTGAACATATCACATTGTTGAATTTTTGTCAATGGCATCTAGCTTTAGTATATATTAAATTGTAAAAAAGTAAAGAAGTCCCGGGATAAACCCGGGACAAGTTAATAAAAATTAATTAGACAAAGAAAAACGCGCGACACCAGATGGGTCGCGCGCGGAGTTAGCGGAATGAGCAATGAAGAACGGATAGTTTTTTTAGGAGCCATACAACCTTGAGAGCCGTATCAAGGATGTTGGCCCCAGATCAGCTGTTGTGGTCGGTCCTGGCGCCGTTGGAGGCCAGCTGCGTCATGCTACAGGCCAGATTGCCGCTGGATGGTCGAAAGACCGCGTTGTCGCCGATGGCAGCCGTCGTTGAGGTGAAGATGTTGCCCGGGAGAATCGTGGCCGCCTGCTCCGTGATCATCTCATCGTTGGAGCTGGCCGGCCGGGTCACCGAGTTGTCGATCCACTCCGTCATGCCCAGCAAATCAAAGGGCTGGTTGGCGCTGATCGGCAGGATCGTCAGGTCGCCGCTGAAGTCCAGGAAATCCGCAAAACCATTCACAGTCAGCATCAGTTCCTTGGAGACTTGCGACACCTCCATGGTAGGCAATGTCTGCGGTTGGCCGTTGTCCTGCTCTTCCGCCAGCACATTCTGCGTGCTGGTGAGCATGTCCGCCGTCAGGGTGGCGTCATCGCTGGCCTGTCCGTTGTTTCCAGAGATGGGACTGGCCAAGGCGATGGACTGGCAACTCATCGTCAGCGACAGCAAAGCCACCGAGATGAGAAGCCATGGTCGGAAGACTTTCATAGGAAGATCCTCCATGTTGACCGGTAGTTGTTTCGAACACATCACACTTCCTCCAAAGTGTGCTTTAAAAGTTGAGGGTGAAAATCTATCTATCTTTTCATTGTCAAAGTCAAAGATCAAAAAATACTAAGTAATATTATGCCTTTTTAGGCTAAGTGTCAAGACTTTAATTTTTATAGCTCAAAGCTTTTTTGACACGAATCTCTCCACCAACATCATAAACCACAATATCTCGCCGATTCAAACTACCTTGGAGTAAAAACTTCGCTAAAGCATTATCTACTTGCTCTTGAATCACTCGCCTTAATGGTCGAGCGCCAAAAACAGGATCAAAACCAGCTTGAGCTAATTCTGTCTGCGCTTCTTTGGTGACTTCAAAGAAAATACCTTTTAGCTCTAAACGTTGTTTGACTTTATTGAGCATCAAGCCCGCTATAGTAAAAATTTCTTCTTCAGTCAAAGGCTTAAATAAAATCACGCCATCAAAACGATTTAAAAACTCTGGCCGAAAAATACCTTGCAATTTATTTTTAATTAAATCATCTTTGAAATCTTCGGTTTTTCGGCCTTGTGAAATTTGCTCTTGGATATAGCTAGTACCAGCATTGGAAGTCACAACGATGATCAAATTGGTAAAATCTACCGTGCGACCCAAAGCATCAGTTAAGCGTCCGTCTTCCATCACTTGTAAAAAAACATTCAAAATATCACTATCTTGGTTTTGGTATTCCGACATGTCTAAGCGGATCATATTTTCTTCATTGCCAAAATATTTCTCGGCCACAGCTTTAGCTAGCTCGGTTTTACCCACACCAGTTGGTCCCAAAAACAAAAGATTCACAATCGGACGTTTTTTATCTCGCAGTTCTGCACGAGCACGCTGTAAGGCTGTCGAGACCTGTTTAACCGCCTCATCTTGGCCAATCACGCGCTGGTGAATATCTGCCTCTAAATTTAATAGCTTACTAGACTCATCAGCGGAAATAGTAGTTAAAGGAATATTGGTAATACCTGAAACATAGACCGCTACATCTTCAGAGCGAACCAATTTGTCTTGACGATTATTTTTAGCTACTTGCAAGGCCACGGCTTCTAAAATCTGCAAAGCTTTTTGGGGTAAATGCTGATCAGGTAAATAGCGATCTGCTAAATCAAAAATCTTTTCTAAAGAATTATAAGTAAAATAAATTTTGTGTTTATTTTCTAGATAGCCAACATGTGATTCTAATATCTGTATCGTCTGATTTTTATCAGTTTCTAAAATATTTACTTTTCGTAAAACTTGCGCTAACTGTTTACCTTCTAGATACTTGATGTAGTCTTCATTGGTCGTCGTGGCGATCAAGATCACACTTTTTTCAGCGACCGCAGTGGCTAAGACTTCGGCTAAATCTAAACCTTCCGAGCCCTGCGAACTGACACCTACTAAATTATGAATATTATCAATAAATAAAATAATATTACCTGACACCGCTATTTCATTGAGCATCGCCATCAATCTTTCTTCTAAATTACCTTGTTGACCTGCGCCAGAGACTAGGGCTGGCACCGATAAACTAACTAAACGTTTGTCTTGGAAAATGTCTGGCATTTCTTCGGCCATCATCAGATTGGCAATCGCCTGTACTATGTTTGTCTTACCAGTACCGCCCGGGCCGACTAAAATCACCGAGTCCAAATTGCTTTCCATGGCGTCAATGATTTCTTTGATTTCTTTATCGCGAGCAACTACCAAAGACAAAAGTCCAGACTTAGCAGCCAAAGTCAAATCTTCAGAAAAACTATTTAAGACCGGCGTAGCAATGGCAGTATAAGAGCGATTGATACCTGACTTAGGCTTAAATAAAGCCCGCCCGCGATAGCGACGATAATTTTCTACTAGCTTGACATTGATATCCATCCAGGCAATGACATTGTCCACTTTGTTTTCATCGATATCAAAATCATAAAAAAAGTCTTTAATAGCCTCACTGACTTGCGTCAAGCCAGCCAACAAATCTATTTCCTCTATTTTTTCACTATGTCTTATTTTGATCGCATGATGATAAGCAAACAAAATCACGTTTTTGACTTCAGTTGTCAAATCTAGTTTTTCGGCTCTACTCAACTCGCCTGGCGTATTTTTGGCGACCAAATCTGCTAAGCGTTGATCAATGATTTGCTGTAAATTCTGTGCTCCGACTCCCAAGCGTGCTAGCACTACTTTGACATCTTTATCTTCTAATAACACAAAAAGTAAATGCCAGACGGTCACTGGCCAGACACCTTTACGCAAAGCATAAAGCCAGGCTCGGTCTAGCATCCACTCGGTTTCTTGGTTTAAACTTTCAGCAATATTATATTTAAAAAATACTTGTTCGTCTGCTAACTTTTGTTTAATCGCTTTTTGTTTTTGCGCCGGAATAGCCAGACGATAATAGAGATACATATTTACCACTACCAAAACCATCAGCCAGAGATTATTTTTACCGGGAGTGCTCAAAAAAGTAATCAGATTGCGTGGATCAAACTCCACTTGATTCAATATTTTATAAACCAAATAAACTGAAGACAAAGCACCCATGATCAACAAACCATTGATCACCAGATCGATAATCTCTCTCGTCTCTCGCACGATAATGCTAGAACGATTGATTAATTTTTGCCAATAATAAAAATTGTTATTCTCTACAAAAAAACACTTAGCCCCAAAGCAAGCTGGACATTTACGTCCGCCCGCTCCGCCGCAAGGCGAGCCAGCCTCACCGCTACCCCCACAGGCCTCACAAGTTTTGAAAACTATTTTTTCCATGGTTTAATGTACAAGATTACGCCATAATTGCCAAACCACTAAAATCGGCATGACAAGCCAAAAGATCAAAATCAACCAATAAAATAAGAAAAACAAAACAAAGACAAATAATTTAGCGCCTAATAAAATCAAACGCATAAAAAAACTGATCGCTCTACCGACTTTATCTGACTGGCCATACATGGGTTTGAATAAATGCCTAAATAACAAACCCAAAGCTAAATTGCGACTAGTAGCTTTGATATTAGCAAAGACAGCGAGCGTAGTTTTTTTCAAACCACTCGAATACCACCAGATAGGGAAATACAAAACTTCCATCAGCAAATCCCAAGCTAGTGTTTTAAAAGTTTTAACAAAAATATTTTCTGTCATTAGCTATATTTTAACATTTTTTGACTAAAAAGAAAAACCCCGAGTTAATGGGATTTTTCTTTTTTAAAATAAATTCTGATATTGGGAATAATTATCTCTAATGATTTTTTGCCATTGAGCCGTTTCATGGCCGTGACCCAAATCATCTTTGTGATAAACCAAAAGTACATTTACTACACAAGTTTTTTTATCTACAGCCACAATACAGCGATTACCAGAGCCTTTACGTGATTGTTTGGTACCAGCGACACGAAATTCAGTTTTGATAATTTTTAAATTTTCAACATCAATAATTGTTTCTGCCACCGAAGTAGTAAGTAGCAAATCCATTCTTTTCCATTGCTCCAACATGGCCCTCCAGGTAATATTCCAAGCTTGCTTATATTTCTTTTCAAATTTTTTGATAAAATGGCGCTGTGCAAAAGCTTCCACTAAAACTGTATATTTAGTAGACATACTCCGGATCTTCTTGTGTGATCAGTTCATAAGGAATTATTTCATCTGGTACACAAATTTTATAAGGTAACTGGTTGTGAGTAAAATCAACTATCTCGGCAGTTTTTTTGTCTTTCCATTTTTTAGCGATTTTATCTATCAAGGTAATTTCTGCTTTAGACAATTTTTCTAACTTTTGTTTTTGTGAGCCACGATTCTCAGAAATCAAAAGCATCTCGCCTTTATGGCTGATATTAATCTTGCCGCTAGATTCTAAATCATCTATGGCTCGAAAATACATGTCTGGCACAGGACCATACTTGATACGACGGTACTGCATACCACTCATGCTTTGGAGATTTTCATAAAACCAAGCAAAGTCAGCTAAGTATAACATTTTGGCTAATTTAGTTTTGAGAATACTACCGTCAGTGTCAGAACCTTTACGGATATAAGCCAAAATCATTTCTTTGTACTTCTCATAATCTGCTTGTGAGCCACTTTCTACTTCTTCTAAAGAAATTCCTAGCAAATCTGCTAATTTTACAATTTGTGAAAAATTTAACTCGGTTTTACCCTGCTCAAAAGAAAGATAAGAGGTGCGAGCAATGCCTAATTTTTCTGCTAGATCTCCTTGCTTAAAACCTTTTTTAATTCTTAGATCTTTGATAAGTTTAAAATATTGATTACCCATATATTTATCTTTATGTTATAATATTACAACTTTGATGTCAAAAAGTCAAACATCTTGTGTTAGTATGCTAGACATTAGAAAATTTGCTTAAAAATCAAATCCAGTTAAATTTTACCATTTTCCCCAAACGGTGAAAATGGTTATCCGCAAATCAATTACTTTTATATTCTATAAAACTCCACGGAAGTAGGATTGACAAAAAATAATAATTTGATATCATTATTTTTTATTTTCATCTATTTTTAATAAAAAAATCACGATCACCAAGCCAACTACTCAACTCATCCCAAGCAGAATGTTCTTCAAATCGCTCTATGAGTGAACGCGTCACTGACTCGTCATCCATATCAAAAGTTGCGAAATATTCTCCCAGTTCCTTATCATATTCTACATACCTCTCAAGTCCCATCTCTTTCGCAAAAGAAAAGATGTAATTACGAGTTTCCTTTATATCCTCATCCCGCTTCATATCAGCCTCGCAAATTGCATTCGCCACCCAATCTGCCATATACATACCACGCATGAGATCCCAATATTGTTTTTTTGTTACGTCTATTTTCATACTTTTCTTCTCTTATTTATTAGCAACACCAATTTTCCAAATATTTTTTTCTAAAAAAGCTTCAATGGTTTGTCTGTGTGCTTTATTAATTAAATTCGAGTGAGATATTTTATTAATTTTGGCATAATCAAGTAAAGTAATTATTTTTTTACCCTCAAGATAAGCCAATCTTTTGTGATAACTATTAGTCAAGGCTTTGGCAACTATTTCCTCCATCACTAGCGTTGAGCCTTTGATATCGAATTCTCTAAAGGCTGCATAATATTTTTGTCTATCAATAAACTTAATATTGATTGGCACAAAACCCTCTCTGATTAACAAATAATTATTAATCACTCGTCCAATGCGACCATTGCCATCAATAAAGGGATGCGTGTATTCAAAAACAAGGTGTAGTTTCGCTATACGTTTGATAATATTTTCATGACTAGCTGCATTGTAATCAGCTAACATTTTTTCCAAACGCTCTACTACTTCAGCTGATTGAGGAGCAATATGACTACCGACTCGAACATATTCATTGATTCGTCTAAATCTGCCAGCTACATCGTCACGAATATTAGCCAGTAACATCTTATGAAGCGATAAAATGACATCTAAATTTAATTCTTTCTCTTTGGCTTTTTTATTTATATAAGACACGACTCGCGCCAAATTCTTGGCTTCAAAAATTTCTCGTTCAGTAATAAATCTATCTAAGTCAATTTGCAAAAGTATTTTTTCCGTTTCTTCAAGAGTCAAGGTGCTGTTTTCAATAGCATTTGAGTTATATACCTGTTCAGCAACTTCCGCTTCAGCCAACAACAAAATAAGAGCGTCCTGACCATTGGAAGCCTGATAATACCTCTCTCGCAGAGAGTTTATCTTATTAAAAGCACTAAGTATTTTAGCCATATAAGCTATTATATACCTTTTTCACTGTTTTGTCAACATAATCGTGAAAAATCACTTAAAAACCTATATTTTCACGGTTTTACCTATATTTCTCCTTTTTTAATTGCCTGTCGTATTTCTTTCATCAAGTCTAAATAAAACTTCAGATTATTTAGAGTGGCAAGCTTCAAGGCTAGCGGCTCTTGGGTTTTGAATAAATGATGTAAATAGCTAAGAGAATAATTTTTTAGATTTGTTTGATTGATTGGCTTAATGTCTGAAAAAAACTGACTATTAGTGATTTGAATAGTTTTATATTTGAGTTTGCCTTTGTTTAAAATAGTTTTACCAAGTGGTAAATATAGCTTGCCGTGACGAGCTTCTCGCGTCGGGATCACACAGTCAAACATATCGACACCAAGCTTTACAGCTTCTATGATATTTTCCGGATAGCCAACTCCCATCAGATATCTAGGCTTATTGGCGGGCAAAACTGGCGCCGTGTATTTTAAGACTTTATACATCACTTCATTGGTTTCACCGACAGCTAGACCACCGATAGCAAAACCATCGAAAGCAAGTTTAGTTAGCTCATCGGCTGATCTTAATCTTAAGTCTTCAAAATCCGCCCCTTGGACAATGCCGAATAATAATTGTTTTTTTATCTTGGCGGATTTTTTATTTAATTTTTCTTTATAGCTAAATGCTTGTTCTGCCCAACGGGTAGTTCTTTCTAAAGCCTTGACTGCATCCTCACGCTTGGCGGGCAAACCGATGCATTCATCTAAGACCATCATGATATCTGAATTTAAAGCCACTTGGATATCGATGACTTTTTTAGGATTTAAGATATGTTTGGAGCCATCTAGGTGAGATTGGAATTCGATATTGTCACCTTTTATTTTTCTCAAGTTTGCTAAACTAAAAACTTGGTAGCCACCACTATCTGTCAAAATCGGTAAATCACTTTGCATAAAATCATGCAAACCACCAAACTTTTGTAAGATTTTTAGACCTGGTTTGAGATAGTTATGATAAGTATTTGATAAGATGATCTCTGCTCCCATGCTTTTCACGTCTTCCACAGTCAGACTCTTGATAGCTGCTTTAGTCGCTATCGGCATAAAAAAAGGACTAGACACCTTGCCATGAGCGGTGTCTAGTATGGCTAATCTAGCCAGAGATTTTTTAGATTGTTTTAATAATTTGAACACAAAAATATTATTTATTTCAGTACCCCCTCTCGGTCTCCCCCTAAATTAGGGGGAGAAGGCGCGTTTCCCGGCGGATGCCGGGAAAGCGACAGAGGGGGTACTTTTTACTTCACTGTACCGATATCGCCAGTTGTATTAGTGACGACATCAGCGGTCGTGATCACTTTGGTATTAACAACAGCTTCTTCTTTGCCTTTAGCAGTCGCTACTACTGTATCTAAGACTGTCATCGTCTCGCCCTTGTCAGCTGCTTCTGGCTTTAATGTCAGGACAAAAGAAGCGGTCGCTGGGATATCACCACTATCAAAGCTACTAATAGTCCAAGTCAAAACTTGTGTTTCTTCATCAAAGCTCAAATCACCGACGGAAACATCAGTTTCACCACCAAAGAAAACTTGCTCTGACAAAGTCGTGCTGATTTTTACTTTATTAAAACCAATAGCTGCTTTAGGGATAGACCAAACCGCTAAATAGCTAGTTTCTTCACCGACCTGTGGTGGTAAAAGTCCAGTGCCGACACGACGACCACCTAGATCCCAATAGACACCATTATTAAAAGTTAGATTATCGCCGACGGAAAGTTTAGATAAAGTCGCTGTTTGCTCCCAAGCGTCCAAGCCCACGATATTGATAGTCAAAGCATGATCAATGGTTCTTTCGGTCACTTGATCTTTACTTACTTTGACCTTCCAAGTGAAAGTCTTAGTTTCTTGACTTGGCCAAGTAGCGATACTTTCATCTTGCTCTTTATTCCAAGTCAAAGTTTGCTCATTCACTTGAGCGCTAGTTTCCATCGAATCCCAGTCTAAAACCGCGCCACTCAAGTCCATCGTAACTTGCGCATCATTGATTTCGCTCGGGCTAGTATTTTTGACTTCTAATTGATATTTTAATTCATCGCCCCAATTAGCTTGCACGTCACCACTGTTGCCATTGATTTTTAGACTAGTTTCAAACTGTGGGCTGACAATAGCGATTTTCTTTTCAGCGCGGGCCAAACGACGTAATTTATCGTCTTGTTTTTTACCGATTTCTACTACTAGCATTTGCTCTGGCTTGGTGTCCGCACCAAAATTTCCCGTGATGGTGATAGTTTTTTCTTCAGCTGGCTCTAAAGAGGTCGCTAAAAATTCACCCTCCCAAGTCGGATCTATTTCAGTATTTTTCCAGTCATCAGGAAATAAAATATCCAAAGATAAATCTTCTAATTTTTCTGGGGAAAGATTTTTGTAAATAACTTTGATTTCTTGTTCAGTATTGATCAAAGTCTTATCGACAGCTTCAATTTTTAATTCTAATTTATTTTCGGTGATCAGAGTATTAGTTTTAGTGGTGATAGAAAAGTCTGAACTAAAATTAGCTGGCTGATAATCAAGGGTAAAAATAGCTTCTAGATTTTCATCTTTGGAGCCCACTAGTTGGCCTTTGATTTCTAAGCTACCACTTTGACCAGAACCCAAATCACTCAATAGCCATTCTTTAGCATTGTCATTAGTTGGTGGCACAGAACTGGAGTCAAAATAAAAACCAGCTGGCCAATAAACGCTTAGCTTCATTTGTGTCAAAGCCACTTTATCTGAATTTTTATACTCTATTTTATAAGTGACTTCATCACCAGAAACTATTTTTTCCGGAGCTGCCACCTGCATAGTCAAGCTCTTTGTCTCTGTTTGACTAAAACGACTATTCCAATAAAAAAATCCTGCCAGCGCCGAGGCAAACAATAAAAACAAAAAGAAAATCAAAAAACCATGAGTTTTCGGAGCTTTTTTAAAACTACGATATTCATGCGGTACTTCTTTTTTACGTCCAGATTTTAGTTCTGGGGCTTGATAAGAGCTTTTTCGGCGTGGTGCTACTTGAGCAGAGTCTAAATCTTTTTTTTGTGTTTTAACCATAAACAAATAATTTTAATGCTTGTGAAGGCCTATCATAAACTTCTTGGTAATACACCTGTGAAGCTTGAAGCCATTCTTTATTTAATTCTTTAGATAAAGAAAAATTTAAAACTTCCACCAAGGGCTGTTTTAAGATCTCTCTTATCAATTGTAGCAAAGTTTTGCTAATTGAAAAAGTGGGTAAACTAAAGCCCGATAAAGCTAAGAATTTCCACAAAAAAGCGCGCACTAAAAGTAATTTAGCGCTTGACTCTAAAGTCCCGTTATTTAATAAAAATAAAACCTCATTTAATAGCTTGAACTCGGCTTGTTTTTGTCCAAAGCTAAAGTCGTTTAAAAAAATCTCGGCAATCGAAGAGGCAAGCGCTAGATTTTTCAAGTCATTTCTTAAATTAGGAAAATCTTCGACTAGCTCTACGCCAGCTAAGTGATCTATTTTACCCCGACCGATCATCACTCGCACTTTGGCAAAGACTGGCAAATGTCCAGCCAGCTTCGAGCCTGATTTAGCCGCGGACTTCAAGACTGCCGTCACCATGCCTTCGTGCGGAGTAAATAAATAGTAAAACCGGTCAGCGTCTTTGAAGGCTTTAGTTTTTAAAACAAAGGCTTCGCTTTTAAAAGTCATTATTTTAAACCTAAGATAATTTGCTCACCATCAATCGGAAATGATTTTGATTTATTTGGATCTGGATTATCAACAAATTCTAAACCACTCGCTGAAGTAGCGGCTATAATCTCACTAGAATTTTCTTCTATTAATTTTTTATAATAATCTGATTTAGTAAAAAATATTTCTACTGGTTTATCCGAATGTCTTAAATTTTTTTCTTTACGCAGACTATTCATAGTACGAATAAACTCTCTTTTGAAACCACTCTTCTTTAAATCATCAGTTAAATTAGTATCCAAAGAAATTTTGAGATTATTTACTTCTTGCTGGAGCCAGCCATTATCTACCGTCACTTCATTGGCTATCACTATTTGCTCGACATTGAGCTCGTCAGCCAATAAGTCTAAATACTCTTGGCTTAGCTTGGCTGTGATTTCTAAAGTAGCTAATGGTTGTCTGACTTTTAGGTTAGCAGCCGCACGCAAAGCATGGACAGTTTCGACGATATCACGCGTGGCTGTCATGGCTTGCAAGATATTTTCTGCCGCTGCAATGTTTAGTTTTTCTGGCCAAGCTTCTAGATGGACAGACGTGTGCTCACCCACAGGGTGACCGCCCTGTGGGCGGAATTCTTGCCAAAGGATTTCGGCAGTCATCGGCGTAAACGGGGCGATGATTTTAGCAAAATTTTGTAAGACAAAAGCAAGCGTTCCCAAAGCTTCTTGTTTGTCTGCTTCGTCATCGCCTTTGAATCTTTCTCGACTACGTCTCAAGTACCAAGTAGAAAGTTCATCCACAAAATCAAATAGGGGACGCGTAGCTTTGACTAGATTATACTCTTTCATCGCCAGCTCCACTTCAGTATTTAAATTTGCCAGTTTGGCTACTATCCACTTGTCTAAAATATTATGTAAAGATAGGGGATTAAAAGCTACTTGCTTCTCCTCTGCTTTGAACATCTGATAAAAAGACAAGACGTTTTGTAGCAAAGCTGTAAATCTACGGTACACTACTTGTAAATCTTTCTCGGCAAAAGATAAATTTTCCGCTAGCATGACAGGAGAAGATAATAAATATAAACGCAAAGCATCAGCACCATACTTCTCTATCACTAGCTCTGGATCAGGATAATTCTGAAGCTTTTTTGACATCTTTTTACCATCTTCAGCCAAAACTATACCGTTGACGATGACATTTTCAAAAGCGGGAGAATTTTTTAAAGCTGTGCCCAAAATATGCAGATAATAAAACCAAGTTCTAGTCTGATCGACACCTTCGGCGATAAATTTCGCCGGAAAAGAATGGTCAAACTTCTCTTTATTTTCATAAGGATAGTGCATCTGCGCATAAGGCATCGAGCCCGAATCAAACCAAGTATCCAAAACATCTGGCACGCGCTTCATCGTGCCTGAACATTTCGCACATTTGAAAGTCACTTCATCGACAATATGTTTGTGTAAATCCGTCACCTTTTGACCGCTGGCTTTTTCTAAGTCAGCCGTGCAACCAAAAACTATTTTATCATCACACTCACTACAGACCCAGATCGGCATGACTGAAGCCCAAAACCTTTGACGAGAAATAGACCAGTCACGAGCGCCAGTCAGCCACTGACCAAAACGACCAGCTTTGATATGCTCCGGCGTCCAGTTGATTTTCTCGGCTTGTGCCAAGGCATCAGTTTTTATTTTAGTCACACTAACAAACCACGATGAGGTAGCGTAGTTAATCAAGGGTGTGTCACAACGCCAGCAATGTGGATAGCTGTGTTCATATTTTTCTTTAGCAAATAATAAATTTTTATTAGCCAAATATTTAATAATGGCGACATCAGTGGCTTGCACATCATCTTTTGGTTTGACATGCAAACCAGCGAAATCTACTACTTGCTCTTTGATAACACCATCCATGCCAATGTGTTGCACAAAAGGCAGGTCTTTCTCCCGACCAAGATTCATATCATCCTCACCAAAAGCCGGAGCGATATGGACGACACCAGTACCATCTTCAGTGGTGACAAAATCAGCTGTCACTATTTGCCAACCATTGGCATGATTTGCTAAATTCTCATCTTTAGCATAATAGTCAAACAAAGCTTTATATTTTTTGCCGACTAAAGCTTGGCCCTTAAACTCTTCAATAACTTTAAATTCTTGGCCAGCAAATATTTGTTCAGCTTTTTCTTTGGCTAAAATAAATCTTATTAAGTCCCCTGTACCTTCATCTTTTTTTTCAATTTTTACATAGCTAATATCTGCACCGACAGCCAAAGCGACATTGGCCAACAAAGTCCAAGGCGTGGTAGTCCAAGCCAAAACAAAAGTGCCCGGTTCATCGACTAATTCAAACTCAGCGGTGACTGATAAGTCTTTGATATCTTTGTAGCCTTCCGCTACTTCTGATTGTGATAAAGTAGTTTCACATCTAGGACAGATGTGCATCGAGCGATAGTCTTGGTAAATCAAATCTTTATCCCATAAAGATTTAAACACCCACCAGACAGACTCCATAAAGCCGATGTCCATGGTGCGGTAAGAATTTTTCATGTCCACCCAGCGACCCAAACGTCTAACGACTCGCTCCCAGTCAGCGACATAGCTCAAAACTTTGGAGCGACAAAGCTCGTTGAACTTGGCTACACCCATGGCTTCAATTACTTTTTTACTTTGTGAGCCTAATTCTTTTTCGACAATGTTTTCGACTGGCAAACCATGACAATCCCAGCCCCAAATTCTTTCTACCCGATAGCCATGCATGGTCCAAAAACGTGGTACCACGTCTTTCATAACATTGGCGACTAAATGACCATAGTGCGGTGTACCAGTGGCAAAGGGCGGACCATCATAAAAAAGATAGTCACCAAGTGGCGCCTGTTTTTCTACTGATTTTTGAAAAGTCTGATCTTTATCCCAAAAATCTAATATTTCTTGTTCTTGATCTTTAAAATTAGGCATGTTTTTGATTGTTTAGTGCCATTTAATATAGGTAAGAGTTATTTTAGCCAAAAACTGATGATTTGACAACATTTACCTCTCGACAAGCTCGAGGTGACAAAACGTCAAAAAAATATCGAATACAAAGCTTGCCACCAGCTATTTTTTACTTTTTTGCGTAAGCGTGGCTGATAAACACGATGCTTTGGTTTGGCCTTAGAAAAAACTTTGTCTAATCTTTGCTTCATATTAATTTTTTTATTTCTTTTAAAGAAAATCTTTTTTTATTTTGTAAGCTTTCGATCTTTTTCAAAGTAGCCATTGCTTTAGCTGGATCATAAAGCCGATAGCCACCACGCGTGCGACCATCGGCTCTTAAGAAACCCTCGGAAGTATAAAAATTTATAGTTGAAGGCAAAATATTAAACATGGCAGCGAGCGTGCCAATTTTGACTAATTTAGAATTTGGGGTAGAAAAACCTGTTTTTATTTTGCGCATGAAATAAAAAAAATAAACGACAGACTAATTATAAACCATAAAGTAAAAAGTGTAAAGTATTAATTTATACTTAATACTTTGGAGATATAAAGCCCCAGCGGCAGCTGGGGCTTTAATTGCAACTTAGCTTATAAAAATTCAAAGAAACCCCGCGTACGCGGGGTTTCTTAAGTGCTTATAAAATATTATTCAGGCTTTCCCCCTTACGAAGGGGGAAATGTCGAAGACAAAGGGGGTTTTAGTTCTGCGCTTTTACTTTCTCGATTTCTTTTAAGATCTCTGATTCAGCACCAATCTGTTCGATAGAAACTATTTTATCCCGGTTGATCTGCATCCAACCACTTGGTTGATGTAATTCTTGTCCACGTTTGACCAAAACTGGGACTTCTTTGACGGTGTCCTCTGCTCCCTCTTCCGTGGCCGGAATTACTTGCTGTTGAGTTTGGATATAGTAGACGTCCTCTAAATAAACTGACATTGCATCTTCTTTGACGACTTTAGCAAAGTAAACTTGCTGATTATCTAAAAAAATAGCTTGATACTCTGCAGTTTTGTTCATCTTTAATTTTGGCACAAAGAAAATAGCTGCTCCCAAAACAATGATGACTAATATTAAAGTAATAAACAGCCAAGCTTTGCTAGCACTCTTTGGCTTTGGTGTACGAGCAACAAAATCATCAAAATCCATCAGTTCTTCTCGGCTGTCGCTTTTGCGAACCGCTGTTTTTTTAATAGGCATAATTTTATTTTAAATCAATAATTAAGGTGAATATATTTTAACAAAAAATAGACAAGATGTAAAATGAGCTGATTTTACAAATTCTCATCATTATATTATGATAACCACGAAGAAAATAATAATTAAGAAGCCACCGCCGTTGGCGGGGTCCCGCCTATGGCGTGAAAAAGCGATGAAAAAAGAAAAATTTTATTTGTTTTGTTTAAAATCAGTTCCTGGTTTAAAAGAAGCATTGACTTGGGAATATTTAAAAAACGGATTTTTGCCCAGCGAGCTTTATAGCTCTCCTCCGCAGACTATCTGCCACTTGATAACCAAAGCTAAACTTGATCCAAACTTTAAAGCAAAAATCCGGACAGAGTTTCCGCTGTACCAAAAGGCTTTGTGTATTTTAGACGAAGAGTATCCAAAATTATTAAAAACGATTTTTGATCCCCCGCTCTTTTTATTTTACCAAGGAAATCTAGCTTTATTACAAAGTGAATATTTAGTGACCGTGGTTGGTTCACGGACTTTGAGCTTTTATCATCAGCATGCTCTAGAAAAACTCATCGCTGATTGCCGCCAAACACCACTAGTCATCACCAGTGGCCTAGCTATCGGCATCGACACGCTGGCTCACGAGCAAGCTTTGGCTAATAATCTCCAGACAATTGCGGTGTTGGGCTCTGGTTTTGCTAAAACAGTTTTTTACCCAAAAAATAATTTCAAACTTGGCCAACAAATCTTAAAGCACGATGGCTTGATCTTATCTGAATATCCACCAGAGACTAAAGCAAATATTTATCAGTTTCCGCAACGCAATCGTATCTTAGCTGGCTTAAGTAAAGCTACTCTAGTTATCTCCGGTACACTAAAATCTGGCACCCTGATCACCGCGCAATGTGCGCTAGAGGCTGGCCGTGAAGTTTTTGCCTTACCGGGTAATATCAATCAAACTTTAAGTGAAGGGCCAAATGATTTAATCAATCAAGGCGCCCAAATTTTATTAAACGCTGACAGTCTTTTAAAAACTTATGATTTGATCACTTTAAAACAAGAAATAAATCTCAATCTAGACCAAAATCAAAGCTTAGTTTATCAAGCTTTACAAATCGAAGCTTTGAGCACCGAAGATTTACAAACCAAATTAAATTTTAAACTCGCTATCTTGACCAGTGTCTTAAGTCAGCTAGAACTAAAAAATCTAATCCAACTAAACTATTTTAATCAATGGCAAGCAAAATAAATATTTACCACCAAGATGTCGCCTGGCTAGAAGGCCTAGCTAACATCAAAAGAAAAAATTATTTACTGGGCCCAAAAAGCCGTAAGATTTTTATTATTCGTTTACAAAAATTCTTAGACTTAGTCGCTAATCCAGAAAAAAAATTAAAATTTATCCATGTCACTGGCACGGCCGGTAAAGGCTCGACGGTCAATCTGTTGCAGAACATGCTTATTGATGCTGGTTTCAAAGTCGGATCTTATACTTCACCTTTTGCCACCACGACGATAGAAAAGTTTCGCGTCAATCATCACTTAATCGACCCAAAAATACTGCATGACATTTTAAATCAACAAATAAAACCAGCACTAGACAAATATGTCACTTTACATAAAACTGACGTACCGTCTTATTTTGAGCTTTGCACTACCATTGCACTCTTATATGCTGTGCGAGAAAAATGTGACTGGATGATTTTAGAAGCTGGTCTTGGTGGCAGGCACGATGCAACCAATGTCATCCCGGCACCAGTGGTGTCAGCGATCACTAATATCGGTCTAGATCACACCGAAATATTAGGACCAACCAAAAAAGATATTGCCACTGATAAGGCTGGCGTCATAAAAAAAAGCTCTTATTTTTTAACGAGCGAAACTGACCAAAAATTAGTAAATATTTTCAAAAAAACTTGTGCTAAAAAAAGAGCTAAATTTATAGCCTTAAAAAATTTAGCCCAAAATATTAAGGGCGGACAATATTTTAGCACGCCTAAACAAAAAACTAATCTCAACTTAGTTTTAAATATTTTGGAAGTTTTAAACATCCAGCCGAAAAATCCTCAAGAAGTCATTAATAATTTTCACTTAATCTGCCGCCAAGAAATCATCCAGACTAATCCACGAGTTATTTTGGACGGCGCCCACAATGTAGACAAATTAAATAACTTGATTGAATTTATCAAAACCCAAAAGTATCAAAAACTACATTTGATTTTTGGCGCCGCTGAAGACAAACATTATTTACCAGCTTTAAAAAAACTTTTACCCCAAGTAGATTTTTTATACTTAACACGCTTTGATAATCCCTTTAGAAAAAGCGCTTCTTTGAAAACCCTGTTTACGCAATGTGAAATATTGACTACAATTAAGATCAGTGTCTGGCATGACTCGCAACTTGCACTGGAGTCAGCCTTGAAAAACGCCAAGCCAAAAGATTTAGTAGTCGTTACTGGTTCATTCTTTTTGGCTGGTAGCTTACGTGAGCATTGGATAGACGAAGAACAAATAACACAAAAATTAAAAACAAAATAGTGCCCAAAAATAGTAAATACAATCTTCTTTTTAGTCTGATCTTTTTTGCTTTGTTTTTTATTTACTTTGCTGTCTACTCATATTTTTTACGCTTAAACATTACGCTGCTAAATCTAGCTTTTATCGCGCTGTTTAATTTGTCTTATCTAGCTTTATTAAACTTCATCAATCAAAAATGGTGGTATTTACTTTGTCATCTTGGCGTCGCTGTCATGCTATTTTTTGGCTTGATTAATTTTGCTTACTTTCAAGTTTTTGGTAATTTTATCAATATCAGCCTCAACCAGCTCGGGTCCGTCAACTCCGGAATGGTCTATATCTTTAAAGATTTTTATCATCTGGTGCCTGTCTATCTTTATCTGGCTAGTTTATTATTTTTGCTTAGCTTAATCTTGACCTCTGCTATCTATTTACGCATCATTAAAAAAGAAAAAATTGCGAGTTTATTTTTTCAAGATACTAAACTAAATATTTTTATCAATAAAAATTTACACCCGCTAAAAAAAGCTGGAATCGCTATCTTATTTTTCATTTTTATTAACTTTAGTGTTTTTAATTTTGTCACCTATTTACAACAAAACCCTAAAGACAACTGGTGGAAAACTAGCCAGAAAATCAGTGACATTGGTTTTTTGGGAGACTTTTATGAACAAATCTTTAGGCCATTTTTAAAAAGTCGCGTCGACCAAATTAGCCCCGCACCTGTTGAGCTAGCAACTAACAATACTATTTATGAAAAACAATACGCTGTACCAGACGATAGCCTAGCTAAAACAAAATATATTTATCAGACGATTTTACCGGATATTGCCAACTCCACTAAAAAAATAAATACTCTACCAAGTATTTCAGCCAAAACTAATGTGCTAGTGATCCAGCTCGAATCAGTTAGTGATTGGGCGATAAACAACGATCCCTCACCAATGCCCTTTTTAAAATCCTTGATCAAAGATAATATCTCGGTGACTAATTTTCACTCTGATAGCTGTCAGACTATCAATGCCGAATTTTTGTCTTTGTGTAGCTTTTGGCCAGCTTCAGAAAACACCATTAATAATACGGGTCTAAAAAATGATTATAACTGCCTGTCAAGCTTAGTAAAAAATATTGGCTACGAAACTTATTATTTTCATTCTGATTTACCAAACTTTTATAGCCGTGATATCTTATTGCCTAAATGGTCTTTTGATAATATTTACCTGACGCCTTATTTTCGTCAGAAAGAAGATGATGAATATGTCTTCACTCACTCTTTAGACGTCTTAGCTAAAAGTACCAAACCATTTTTTGCCTATGTCTTAAGCTTTACTACTCATAGTCCACACAATCAGGAATTAATAGACTATAATCTAGCCAAAAATAATTTGAAAATTACACCTTGGCATAATCAACTCAATACTGAATACGTAGATTTATTAAATAGCAAAAAATTTCTTTACGAGGATCAAGAAACAATTGAGAATTATTTAGGCTTTTTAAAAACCACTGACGATGCCTTGAGAACTACTTTCAAAAAAATGTCTGACTTAAACATGTTAGATAATACTTTGATAGTGATTTACAATGATCACCGTTTTTATAATTTCTTCACTGAAGACTTCAAAGGCTTTGAAAATTATAATCTCATGCCTTTTGTCATCGTCACTCCAAAAAAAGATAAAGCGGTCCTTCAAAATCTTGCTTCGCAAATAGACATTGCCCCGACTATTTGGCATTTACTAAATCAAAGTGAAGCTAATATGCCGGCTAATTTTATGGGCACAAGTTTATTTTCTCCAAATTATAGTAATCAAGTTTTAAATAAATGTTTAGATAACGTTTATTATCTCAATGAAGATGTCTTAATAGAAGGCAGCAACAAGTCTGAGCTATATAATGTTTCAGAAAATTTCACTAATATTAGCCCAAGCAAGAAAAAAAGTATGTTAGATTGGGTCAAAAAATTAGTAACTAGCAGTGATCAAGCTTTAAAAGAAAACAAGCTAAAACCCTAGACTCTTGTCAACTCAGGCTTTTTATTGTATAGTTCGACACTGAATAAGCTATAAACTAAAAATATGCAAGATTTAATCATCGTCGAGTCACCAACCAAAGCCAAGACTATCAAGGGCTTTTTAGGCAAAGACTATAAAGTCGAGTCTAGTTTTGGTCATGTCCGTGACTTACCTAGCAGCAAACTTGGCGTTGATGTCGAGCATAATTTTGAGCCAAGTTATGTCGTACCGGCTAAAGCTAAAAAACGCGTCAAAGAGCTACAAGATTTAGCCAAAAAATCTAACCTAGTATATTTTGCGACTGATGAGGACCGTGAAGGTGAAGCGATCAGCTGGCATTTATTACATCTGTTAAAAACTCCCAAAGACAAGGCTAAAAGAATTGCTTTTCATGAAATTACTAAAAAAGCGATTTTAAAAGCCATTGAGCATCCTCGAGAATTAGATTTAAATTTAGTCGATGCTCAACAAGCGCGTCGTGTTTTAGATCGTTTAGTGGGCTACAAGCTTTCTCCGCTTTTATGGAAAAAAGTGGCTAAAGGTTTGTCTGCTGGTCGCGTACAATCAGTCGCCTTGCGTCTGATAGTTGAGCGTGAACAAGAACGCGATAATTTTGTCAGTCAAGAATACTGGAGCGTCGAGGGTGAAGCCCATAAAGACAATAATGATTTTAAAATAAGTTTGTGGAAAAAAGATGATCAGACTTTACAAAAGTTTGACCTCGATGAAGCAGCGGCTAAAATTGCCGTCGAAGAAATCACACCAAGTACTTTAAAAGTAGTGAACATCGAAGCCAAAGAAAATCTAAAAACTCCACCAGCTCCTTTTACTACCTCAACTTTACAACAAGAAGCTAATCGTCGCTTTGGCTACTCTGCCAAACAAACTATGATGCTCGCTCAACAGCTCTATGAAGGTATAGATATAGGAGAGCATGGTAGCACTGGTTTGATCACTTACATGCGTACTGACTCTAAAAATTTGTCAGAAGATTTTGTCGCTGAAGCCATCGACTACATCAAACAAAACTTAGGTGAAAAGTATGCAGAAAACGGCGGTCGTGTCTTTAAGAAAAAAGCCAAACTTGCTCAAGAAGCTCATGAGGCTATCCGTCCAACTGAAGCCAATAATGCTCCAGAAAAAATCAAAGACTTTTTAGATAGCAAACAATTCAAGCTTTATCAACTGATCTGGCAAAGAGCCTTGGCCTCGCAAATGACTGATGCTAAAACCGAAGTAACTTGCGTGGAAATAAAAGCCGAAAAAACTAAGTGGACTTTACGTGCCACTGGCTCCATAACTATTTTTGCTGGCTGGCAAATCATTTATCAAAATAATTCTGATGATGAAGAGCTACCAGCTCTAGAGGTCAATGATATCATCAAGCTAAAAAACCTCGACTCTGTCCAACACTTTACTACACCACCAGCTAGATATTCTGAAGCTGGCCTGGTCAAAGATATGGAAAAACTCGGCATTGGCCGACCATCTACTTATGCACCAACTATAGCTACCTTAGTCTTGCGCAAATATGTGGAGAAAATAGAAAAACGTTTAGCACCAACGGAAATCGCTAAAGTAGTAAATAAATTGTTAGTAGAAAATTTTGCTGATATCGTTGACTACAATTTTACCGCGGAAATGGAAAATGATTTAGATAAAATTGCTGATGGCAAAAAAGCCTGGCAACCTATTATTAAAGCTTTTTATGAACCTTTTATGAAAAACCTAAAAGAAAAAGATCAAGATTTAGACAAAAAAGAATTAACCGAAACAGCCACCGATGAAGTTTGTGATAAATGTAATAGCCCGATGGTGATCAAGCTGGGACGCTTTGGCAAATTTTTAGCTTGTACTAATTATCCAGAATGTAAAAATACTAAACCACTTGGCGATGATGGCAAACCAGAAGAGCCAGAAGTAATAGAAGAAAAATGTGAAAAGTGTGGCAGTGCCATGATTTTAAAACACGGACGCTTTGGAAAATTTTTAGCGTGCTCAAACTACCCAGAGTGTAAAAGTACTAAAGCGATCCAAAAAGAACTTGGCGTCAACTGTCCTAAGTGTAAAAAAGGACAAATGGTAGAGAAAAAAAGTAAACGTGGCAAAGCTTTTTATAGCTGTGATCAATATCCAAAGTGCGAACACGCTGTCTGGACTAAGCCAACTGGTGAGCTTTGTCCGCAATGCCAACAACTATTATTATTTGCCGCTAAAGACAAAATAAAATGTGAATCTTGTGAATTCACTAAAGACGCCGAAGAATAACCCCGAGACCCTTCGACAAGCTCAGGGCTTGGGGTGACAATATAAAATTAAAAGATAAAATTAAAAGCCGCTCTCCAATTTCTCGGGGCGGCTTTTGTATTTCAACGAAGTTGAACGCTAGACGCTGATGGCCTCGATGGGCATATCCAGCTCATCATACACGGAATGCAATTCGTGAAGCATGGCATAGCCGGCAAAAGTCGGCTCAGCACCAGAGCCAGGAGAAAAAACATGGCACAAGTTATGTGCGTTGGGTCCAGTCATCAGACGAACCCCCCGACCCTTGTAGCCAACAAGCCATCCCTGTGTCCGATGTTGTACGGCTGCTGCTGCGGTCATGTGAGTCTCCTTTTGATGCTCGGGGAAATGCCAGCCATGTACGTCACAGAACGCACGAAGTTTGGCATCCAATTCCCCAATCAAGTCCCAAATCGTGTCCAACTCTGTTGCGATTACCAACTTGTGTCTCCTCGTTGAAATGTTGACAAAGAACCGTTAAGGCATGATATTAACACAAAATTAAAGAAAATATTAATCACCGACTATCAAGATGAAGACATTAATACTGTCATCAAAGCTTTTCATTTTGCCTCTGAAGCGCATCGTGGCCAAAAAAGACGCACCGGCGAAGACTATATTTATCACTGTCTAGCTACGGCTTACAATCTAGCCCAGATGAAGATGGATATCCCCTCGATCACAGCCGGCTTATTACATGACGTGCCAGAAGACACCGACTTTAGCCTCGATGATGTCAAAAATAATTTTGGCAAAGAAGTCGCTGAACTAGTAGCTGGCGTCACCAAGCTTGGTACTTTAAAATATCGTGGTTTAGAAAGATATGCCGAAAATTTACGCAAAATGTTTTTGGCAATGTCCAAAGACTTACGCATCATCATCATTAAGCTAGCTGATCGTTTGCATAACATGCAAACTCTAGAAGGCGTCAGAGAAGAAAAACGTTTGCGTATAGCTCAAGAAACTTTAGAAATTTATGCACCGATTGCCAATCGCTTAGGCATGTTTGAAATCAAAACTCGTCTAGAAGATTTAGCTTTTCCCTATATCTATCCGAGTGAATATCTTTGGGTTTCAAATCTCGTCAAAGATCGCTTGAAAACCGAAACAAAATATATCGACAAAATCCAACACTTGGCCCAAAAAGATTTAGTCAAAAATAATATTCATTATTTACAAATCAAAGGACGAGTAAAAAGTCTTTTTAGTATTTACCAAAAACTTTTACACAAAGGAAAAGATTTAAATAAGGTCTATGACTTGATTGCCCTGCGTATCATCGTCCCTGATGTGATCGATTGTTATAGTGTCTTAGGCATCATCCACAAGCGTTGGACGCCTTTAAAAGGCCGCGTCAAAGACTATATCGCCCAACCAAAACCAAATGGCTATCGCTCACTGCATACTTCGGTCTTTACCGAGTTTGGTAAAATCGCCGAGATCCAAATCCGTAGCCAAGCCATGGATGAAGAAGCGGAGTTTGGTATCGCGGCTCATAGTCGCTATAAAGAATTAAAAAACATTGATAGTAAAAAAAATCCACCCACTTGGGTCAAACATTTATTAGAAATCCAAAAAAGCATCACTGACAATGTCGAGTTTATCAAACACGTTAAAAATGATTTATTTTTAAATCGTATCTTTGTCTTTACCCCTAAGGGCGATGTGATTGAATTACCAGAAAATGCTACTCCACTAGACTTTGCTTTTCATATCCATACTGATATCGGCAACAAATGTGTCGGTGCGAAAATCAACGAACAAATGGTCTCTCTCAATCACGCTTTAAAATCTGGTGATGTAGTAGAAATTTTGATAGACAAAAATAGAAAAAAGCCAAATCCTGATTGGCTTAATATCGTCATTACTACCGCCGCTAAAGATAAAATAAGAAACCAGTTGAGAAAATAAAAATATCGCCGCAAGAGTATTTTTTCAAAGTTTGTGATATAATGTTATTAAGTTTAAAAAAATTAAAAAATAATAAAAATGATGCAAGATTCAAACGCTCAAAATAATGAGCCTATAAAAAATGCAACCCCGCCCTGGATGGTAGTTTTAATGATTGTCATCGCCGTGCTAGCTATCGGTAGTATAGTTTATACTTGGCAAAATTCTGGCTCGAAAGATACGACTAAATCATTACAAGAACAAATCACAGTATTACAAAATCAAATCACTCAGCTACAACAAATACAAGCCAACCAAAATACACAATTAAATACTACTGTGGAAAATAATCATGAAGAAACTGAAAATAATAGTCTGGTGTATACTAACACAAAATATGGCTTTACTTTAACTTTCCCCGAGACGTGGAGAGGCTATGTTACAAAAAACAATAATACAAGCTACACCTCTATTCTTTTTGGTTTACCACTAAGCTACCAAAACGATGTATTTAGTATAGAAGTCTTAACCAAAAGTGCTTGGGAGGACAAAAAAGCTGCTGGGGGTGGCTACACAAGTTATCTAGGTGAGAACGATCAATATGTTTTTGCTTATACGACTGGCATGCTTGATGTTCCTAGTGAATTTAATACGATGAGAAGAGCGCTAGAAAAAGAAGTGAAAAATATCATTCTAACATTTAAAATTACTAAATAAAAAATTCATTATTTTTTTAAAACCCCCGGCATCCGCCGGGGGTTTTGTTTGTCTTAAACTAATAACCACCTCGCAGGTGAAATCGACCTTCGAGGTCGATTTTTTGGCCAAAATAAAACAAAAAACTTGATCAACCCGACGGGTTACCCGTCGGGTTGTTTTTGTTATCTTATTTTTTAGAATAAAAAAAGAGAGCGGGTCAGACTCTCGTTCCCATTACATGGGTTTAGCGACCAGGAATTTTAATCCTTGATGAAACGAACGGGCGTGTCATAGGGACCGAAATGAAACTTGATCTGACAATTGCTATCAAGGCTGACCAAGTTCAGATAAACACCTGGACCCTTTGCAGGCAAAAGTGCATCTAAAACTGGCAACTCTTCGACTCTGACAGACCCCCAGCTAACAATTTTGACGCGATGTTGCAGTACCTCCAGGAATTCTCTCCGAATCCTGCACCCACAAAATGCCCATCGAAGAGCTTCACTGGCGTGAACTAGATGACCAGGGTTACGCATCTGTGCCAAATCATTCACGAGCTGGTCAAGGATGATTTGAGCGTTCTCAACCGTCAACATCTTGTTTGTCCTCCAAATAAAATTCTTGGTGGTTAAGGAACTGTGCAATATATCATATATTCATAGTATTGTCAAGTATTTTATGCAATAAAGACTATATTTAGTCTAATATTAGATAAAATAAAATACCCCCGCAGGGGTATTTTATAAAAAGTTACTAACTTAATTTCTCTAAAATATTTCTTAATTCTTCATGCGAGAAAAAGTCTATTTTGATTGAGCCTTTATCAGCATGTTTCATGATCTTCACTTTAGCTCCTAGATTACGGCTTAGTCTATCTTCCCAAGAAGTAAGGATCGGATCTTTGGCGGCTTCTTCTTTTATTTTATCAGCCTTCTTTTTACCAAGATCTTCTAGCTGATGGACGCTAAGATTGCTGTCTAAAATCTTTTTAAAGATTTTTATCTGCTCCAGTTTACTGGGATAGCCGACGATGGCTTTGGCATGAGAAAAAGTGATTTGGTTGTCTCGTAAAGCTTCTTGGATCACAATCGGTAATTTTAAAATACGTAAATATTGAGCTACTGTGGCGGCACTGCGTCCTACCTGTTCAGAAATTTGCTCACGAGTCAGACCAAACTCCTCTTCTAGCCGACGATAGCTCTCGGCTTCCTCTAAGGGATTGAGATTATGACGCTGGACGTTTTCAATGATGGATAATTCTAGCTTATCTTTATCAGAAGCCAAGCGGACTATCACTGGCACTTCAGACATATTTAATAATTTCGCGGCGCGTAGACGACGCTTTCGTTTTGATCAAATTAACATCAATGTATTGAATTCTTTCACCACTTATTTTATCTTGATCTTGAGCTGCTGCCGTATTTACATCTTCTGCGTAGCTTATTTTTTTATTAGGGATCAATGACCCCAAACCTCTGCCTAAACTTGACATATTTGTTTGTATTTTTAACTAATGATGATTTCTTGTGATAAACGACGATAAGCTCTAGCGCCTGGTGAGCCCTGATCATAGTCTCTGATAGTTTTTCCAAAAGACGGTGCTTCGGCTAGTTTGACATTGCGCGGGATAACCGAGCGAAAAATTTTATGCGGAAAGTGACGATAAATTTCTTCAAAAACTGCTTGCGATAATTTATTTCTGGAGTCATGCATAGTCAAAACTGTTAGCGGCCACTAAGCCATTGATAGTCAGCAAGCCTAAAGACGGCGGATTATCGATCAAAATAAAATCATAGAGATCGATCACCTCTCTTAAATTTTCTCGCAAACGAAACTCTCTATTATGTTGGCCGACTAGATCAATGGCCGCACCAGCCAAGTCTGGTGTGGAAGGTAAAAGGTGTAGATTATCACTATGAGCCTTGACGACTTGCTGGACAGTGGTCTGGGGCTCTAATAAGACTTCATAAAGGCCTTGGGTTAAAATCTTGGTGTCAAAGCCAAAACCAGATGAAGCATTGCCCTGGGGGTCAATATCTATCACTAAAACACGCTTACCAGCCTCAGCTAAATAAGCAGCTAAATTAACAGTGGTCGTGGTTTTGCCCACTCCACCTTTTTGATTGACGATCGCTATTACTCGTCCCATACAAGGCTTATTATAGCGAATTTTGGCAAAATAAACAAACCAAAACTTGCCCCGAGTTTATCTCGGAGACTATTTTTTTTGATAAGTCCAAGTCCCCCATAGCCAACCAACTAAATAACCAGCAATGCCTGCTGTGATAAAAAGAAATTTTGAATAATAGTCTAAATAAAATTGCGAAAAAATAATAACAGCCACGATAGCAAAACTCAGGCCTTTTAAACGATAAGACAAAGTCCACATGCGACGACTAACTACTTGTTCTGGTTTATTCATGTAATTGTTTTTGCCAATCTTTAATACTCTCCAAAAATTCTGCTATTTTATCTTTGCTAAGATTTTTTTCTGAAGGCATGTCTAAAGTCAAGGGATTTATTTTAGTACCATTTTGTACGATTTCAAAATGCAAATGCGGGCCAGTCGAAAAACCAGTGGAACCAACCGCACCAATCACATCACCTTGTTTTACTTTGGTGCCAACTTTGACATAAATTTTTGACTGGTGAGCATAATTACTAGAGTAAGTACTATTATGTCTAATAGAAGTCAAATTACCATAACCAGCTCTACTCCAGCCGGCATTTGTCACCACACCGTCACCAATTGCCCTAATCGGCGTACCGATAGCGGCGGCATAATCGATTGCCCGATGTCCGGTAGCGACATTAAAGGCTTCGACATATCTACGGCCTGTCGTAAAGCCAGAACTAATGTAACGAAAGTTAACCGGATTTTTCAAAAACATTTTCTGTAAAGATTCACCGGTGAAATTATAATAGCCGTCTATCTCGCTACCATCAGCATCTACCCCTTCTTTAAAATAATAGCCTTCTTTTTCCTGACCATCATTATTAAAAACCGCGGCCAAAATTTTTCCTGGTATGACATACTCTCCATCACGATAACGCTCTTCATAAATAAACTTATAAGTATCGCCTTCCCGAATGCCCATACCAAAATCTACTGTCCAAGCAAAGACATCAGCTAACTCGATAATAGCGCGTTCGTCAATATGCTGATCAAGCGCTGACTGATAAAAAGAAGAAGTGATAGTCCCAGAGGCTATTTTTATCCTCACCTCATAATCAATCGTTTTTAATTCCGCCTGCCAAATATCACTGACTTTATTTAAAATCAATTCGGTTTCTGAATTTGTCTGATAAATCATTTTGTGAAAATCACCAGTCTGCTTATCAAAATAAAATAAAATACTTTTGCCAGCTTTGATCCGAGCTAGATCATAGACATCTTTAGTAGCGGCTAATAATTCTTGGGTGGAGCTTGAGACACCAGCGGCTTCTGTAATATCAGAAAAAGTCATGCCCGACTCAATATTAACAACCACCTCATTATCAGGTGAAACTTTGACAGCTGCTTGCCTAGCACTTTCTTCACTATTAGCAAAAAGTAAGACTTTGCCAGCAAAAAAAGCCATTATGGCTAAGATTAGGATAAAAACTAGATATTTTGGATTTTTCATATAGTATCTATAATAATAAATAAAAAATGCCTTTTAGACAAGTCAAAAGCCTTGGTGCTATACTTTAGCTAATGCTAGATAATCATAAGAACATAATTTTTGCTTTAACTTTAAGTATGGTTTTTATCGGCTGTTTTATTTTTTTACAAAACAAACCAGAAACATCCATAGAAAATCCGACTACTTTGACAATAAATAAAAAAGCAGCAGTAAAAAAAATAAAACCTGATTATGTCCGAGCGATTTATTTGACGGCTAATTCAGCTGGCTCCGAAAAATATAGAGCAAATATTATCACGGCTATGAAAAATAGTCGTATCAATTCTGTGGTCATCGATGTCAAGGATTACTCTGGCTATATTTTGTATGCTAGCCAAGTAGCAGAAGTAAAAAAAATAAAAGCTACTAAAAATAGCTTAAAAGATGTAGCTCAAGTTTTAGCTGATTTTCATGAAGCAGGGATATATGTGATAGCTAGACAAACTGTTTTTCAAGATCCAGTCCTTGCTCATGCTCGACCAGATTTAGCTTTTAAAAATCTCCAAGGCGATATCTGGCAAGATCACAAAAATTTAGCTTGGCTCAATCCGGCTAAGCAAGAGGTTTGGGAATATAATCTAAAAATATCCGAAGAATTAATTAGTTTAGGTTTTGATGAAATTAATTTTGACTACATGCGCTATCCGAGTGATGGCAACATGGCCAATCTAAACTACGCCATGCCGGAAAATAAAACACGTGTGCAAGTGATGTCAGAATTTTATAAATTTTTAGCAGAAAATTTAGCAGAAAAAATACCGATCTCTGTCGATATGTTTGGCCTAGTGATGGATCACACTGATGATGAATATGATTTGAGTATTGGCCAGCGTCTGACGGAAGCGGTAAAATATTTTGATTTTGTTTATCCGATCTCTAGAGGCAAAATTCGGCCGTGGCTACAGGCTTTTGACCTCGGAGCCACTTATGACCAAACAAAAATAAACGCCCAAATTGAAGCCACAGAGACCGCCACAACAACAGCGGGCTGGGCTTTATGGAACGCTCGTAACTATTATCCGGCCTACATCTTTCAAAAATAAAGGCCGCCCTGAGCGAAGTCGAATGGGCCTCTTATATCTTTAGTGAGACGCCGACTGGGCAGTGATCAGAACCCAAGACTTCTGGTAAAATTACTGCTTGTTCAATATTTTTTAAAATATTTTGAGATACACAAAAATAATCTATGCGCCAACCAACATTTCTTTCTCTTGCACCCGCTCGATAAGACCACCAAGAATATTTGACAGTTTGTGGATGTAGCTCACGAAAAGTATCTTTGAAACCTGAATTTAAAAATTTATTCATCCAGTCTCTTTCTTCTTGAGTAAAGCCGGGATTACCAATATTATCTTTAGGACGAGCCAAATCTATTTCATTATGCGCGACATTTAAATCTCCAGTGACAATTACTGGTTTTTTTGTTTCTAGTTTTTTTAAGTGCGCTAATAATTTATCACTAAATTTTATTTTAAAATCTAAGCGAGATAATTCATGGTTAGCATTAGGAAAATAAATATTGGCTAAATAATATTTGCCGATGTCTAAAATCAAAATCCGACCTTCGTCATCCCAAGCTAAATCGCTTAACCTTTCTACTTTCAAATTATCTTTCACAAGACAAGCTGTGCCACTATAACCAGGTCTGATAGCCGGATGCCAAAATTCTTGGTAACCAGCAAAATCAAAAACCTCTTTGGCACGGGCTGTTTCAGAAATCTTTATTTCTTGCACGCACAAAATATCTGGCTGATATTTTTTTAAAAATTGCACAAAACCTTTTTTGACCACTGCCCTGATACCGTTGACGTTCCAAGAGATTATTTTTAAATTTGGCATATATTATATTAAATTATTTTTTATCGTCATCAAAAAATTCATAATAAGATAAAATTGACATTGCTCCGAGCAACATCCAAAAAAATAATTCCTCAAAAGGGAAAGAAATGTTAAATAAAGTAACAATGCCGATAAAATCTTTGCCGGGAAACATCCATTGATTTAAAGTAATAGCGGTCAATTCATATATAATGGCTAAATAAAAAAAGTAAACACCAGTTTTTACAAATTTTGTAATAATGTTAGGAAATTTATTAAATACTAAAGTGATTGGTATAATAGCCATCACAGTTCCAAATAATAAATAAAAATATCTAATATGTAACCACGCTTTATTTGTAAAAAAAACTACAAAAAATGTAACTAAAACAGATAAAAAATATAAATATAAATATTTTAATCTTGGTTTATAAAGCACATCTTTAAATTTATGCTCTAAAAAGTATTCATAATAAGCAATGATTAAATAAGTATAAATAAAAAACCAAATGATTATATCAATGGTAACAAAACCAAGTATTCGGTAATCAAAAATTGAGTTCATCACTAGCCAAGTGCCGGTAATTTCACAAATGTAATCAATCACAATGACAATCAGTAAAGCTGGCAAAGAAAAAAGTAACATTTTCTTAACCATTTTTTTATTTCTATAAGATAAATATAAAGCTGGTAAAGCTAAAAATAATAGCATGGAAATAAAAAAATTTGCTTGTATGACCAATGAAACAATAGCAGCTATGATTGGCCATAAAAACATAATAATTTTATCTACCTTTATTCGACGATTCGTCTTCATGTTTTTTATATTTATTTTAAGTTCCCCTCCCGCCCCGCGTCGCGGGGCGGGGTATAAATAGACTGTTAGTTACTTACTTAAGTAGCCGCCATCAACAATAAGAGTGACTCCGGTAATAAAACTAACGTCGTCAGATACTAGAAATAAAACAGCTTTTGCTATTTCTTCGGGTCTAGCAAATCTACCAAGCAAAATTTTGTCCGTTTCACTTTTAACAAAATCTTTTGGCAGATCTTTGTTTATATCTGTATCTACCCAGCCAGGAGCAACCGAGTTGACACGAATAACTGGCGCTAATTCAGTAGCTAAATTTTTTGTTAAACTAATCACTCCAGCTTTTGAAGTATCATAATCTATAGACTCTGGATTTAAACTATCGATACCATTGGTAGATGAAATATTTACAATTCTGCCATAATTATTTTTTAACATAAGCTCAGAAATATATTTAGAACATAAAAAAGTCCCGATTAAATTCACATTTAAAGTCTGTCTCCACTGATCTACTGTTCGTTCTTTAAAAGGTACATCAAAAACAATACCAGCATTATTGACTAAGATGTCAATTTTACCAAATCGTTCAATAACTTTTTCAACCATTTGTTTGACTTGGTTTTCCTCTGAAACATCAGCTTGCATAGCAATAGCTTCGCCACCATTTTTCTTTATTTCTTCCACCACCTGCTTAGCAGCTGTTTCATTTTTGATATAATTAACCACAACCTTAGCACCCTCTTTAGCAAATAATAAAGCAGTAGCTCTACCAATACCGCGACTTGACCCAGTAATAAGGGCGATTTTATTTTCTAATTTCATAGTTTGTTTATAGATTAAATTATTTATGATATTTTTTAAAAAATTATTGAGGCGCTAAAACAAACCCTACGACTTAAGGATCAAATTTTCCAAAACATTGATTTTAGACTTCGATGATGAATTGGCTGTGATTTTTCACCTCACCAACTTTCACATCGATACTTTTTACCTTTGACCAAGGAGAACCATTTTTACACCAAGCGATAAATTTGTCTAAAACCGCTGACTCTTGTTCGACTTCTAAATAAACCGAATCATCTGTCTGATTTTGGACAAAGCCCTTGATGTTTAATTTTTCTGCTTGGCACTTCGCAAAATATCTAAAACCAACACCTTGCACTCGACCGGATACTTTGATTTGTAAATTTTTAAGCATAGCCCCGGAATTTAGGTGCTTAACTATTGATTAGTTTAACAAATAGCTGATAAAAAAACCACCCCTTGCTTTTTTATTGGCTTTTTAGCCAAACTATAATATAATAAGTAGTAGTTCATCCCCCGCTTTCCCCGCATACGCGGGGATCAGGGAATAAACCAAAGTTAAAAAATGAACCAAACGACCTCGAAGGTCACCTGCGAGGTGACCTTCGAGGTCATGAAAAAAAATATATGAAAAATACACGTTATCTTCTGGCTACTTTGGTGCTAGTTTTGATCATAGTTTATGCTGTGATGACTTGGCAAAAACCAAACACTAATCAACCAACAGACAATAATAATAATCCCCTAGATCAAAATGGTTTGAGTTTAAACATCAAAAAAGTAGCCGCTGAAGCTTTTGGCTCTTTAACTTACCAAGCGGTCAGTGGCGATCAAAATCTAACCGAAAGTAATAGCCAAAGAAATGGCGTGGCTGTGGCTATGCCTAATGCCACTAATGCTGGTGGGGCTGTTGATGGCAAAATGATCGCCCCAGACAGTATGCTGATCTATCAACCAACTTATTATCAATATGTTTATCAAGGTGATGAATTTAGTTTAAACGATGAAGAATTAGCTGTTTTAAAAAGAATCAAACCTGCCTCGCCAAGTCAAGGCGGGGGCGAAAATGCGAAAAATAATTTTGGTAACTTTAATCTAGGCTTATTAAATTTAAATAGCTTTGCTGATGCTGGATTGAATAATTTTAATATTGTTCAAGACAAAAAATTTGGCTATTCACTTTATATTAATCTTTTTGAAGGTAGTATTTCTTTGAGTGAAAACTGGGCAAAATGGTACGATACAAACTATGCTCCTCGCGAATTCAAAAATACTGATATCCCAGCTGACGATGCTATCATTGCTTTAACTGATAATTTTTTAGCCGAACACGACATCGATGCTAAACTTTATGGCCAGCCAGAAGTCCAGAAAAATAACTACAACCTCATGCTACCGATGGCTAAGGCAGAAGATACTGCTGTATCTAGCATCTATCCAGTTTCTAATAGTGTTTCAGTGATTTATCCACTCTTACTTGACGGCAAACAAATATATGATGATTGGGGTAATAAACAAGGCTTACAACTAAATGTCAATTTAGAATTTAATAAAGTTAGCTCCCTTTATAATTTAAATACCCAAAACTACCAAAGCTCAAACTATAAAATGGAAACCGATAAAGAAAAAATTTTAAAACTCTTACGAAACGGCAGTATTTATCCTTATTATAACTATCAAGAAACTGATACTAAAATCGTAGAGATTCCAGTCGGCACCCCAAAGCTCCAATATGTCCGCACTTGGCAATACAAAAATAATATTAACGATGAATTATTAGTACCTGCTTTAGTCTTCCCGATTTTAAATCCACAAAATTCAGACAATCCATACAAAACTAGTGTGGTTATACCCCTTGCTAAAGACATCATTGATCAAGCGCAAAATCAAGACAACGGTGGCGGCCCAATCCGAGTGATGGGTGGAGCAGCTGAATAAAAAATACACTCATCATTCATTTCCCCGCCTTCGGCGGGGAAACAAAAACTCTTTATGCATATTATAAAAACCCCCCGCGAAGCGGAGGGTTTTAAAATAATTCTATATAAACTACATTTTATTGTCACATTGCTTACAAGATCCTTTGTGGGTGAATAATTCTACTAAAGCTGATAAACCAACCAAAATATAAATTACTCTAGAAATAATATTTGCTTGACCACCAAATAAATTGCCTATATCCCAAGCAAATAAACCAACCAATAACCAGTTTAAACCACCGATTATTAATAAAGTCCAAGCTAACATATGAAATCCCTTCATATTCTCACCCCCTCTCTTTTTAAAAAGATAATAACTACTTATATTATAATTTTTATCTAAATTTTTAGCAAGCTAAATTTTGCCGCGTAGATAAGCCAAACGTTTTGGTTCTGATAGTCTTTCGATCGCGTATCTTAACATGGTTCTCGGCATAGTTTTATAATGCTCATCTAAAAATTTTAGCAAAACTTTTTCATCTACTCGCTTCCCCACTTCTCTAAGCATCCAGCCGACTGCTTTATGAATCAAATCATGCTTGTCGTGCAATAAAATTTTTGCGATTTTCAAAGTCTCTTCAGATTTTTTATGATAAATATCATCGAAAGTTGCTAAAATTGCAATTCGCTTTTGCCAGAGATTTTTACTCTTGGCTAATTTAGATAAAATATCTTTTGGCTTGTCACGCAAATAAGCACCGACGATATTTGGTGCTGTCAGATCAACTAAATCCCAATTATTAATATATTTAGTATTTTTTAAATAAACCTGAAAAATTTGTTTCTTCTTTTTTATATCCCCTACTTTATATTGAGTAACTAAAATCAATAAAGCGCATAAACGCTCTTCGTGAACTGGTGAATGTAATAAAATAACTATTTCATTTAAAGATAAGGCTGTATTTTGTTTAACGACTTTGCGGATATCTGGCACCACAATGCCGATAAATTTATCTCCTTCTCCATACTCTCCTGTATTTGTTTTAAAAAATCTTTGTAGAATTTCTACTTTTTTAGAACTAGAATATTTTTTTAATTCTTTTTGAATGGCTAACATAAATTTATTTACTATTTATAGTATAACACGAATCATCTTGATTAGTTAAGAATTATCTATTATAATATAAAAACTAATTAAAAACGTTTTAAATTAAAAAATTTATGAAGAAATTTATCATATTAGTTATAGTGCTAGTGGTCTTAATCGGTGGCTATTATTGGCTAAACAATAATAAAGCTCCAAAACCAATAGTACAAAATGAAGAAATAATCAATAATGAGGAACAAAATGTTCAAACAGAAATCAAAGAATTTGAAATCAGTGGCAGTAACTTTAGCCTCTCAACCAAAGAAATAACAGTCAATCAAGGTGACACTGTGCGTATCAATTTGACTAACAGTGGTGGTTTTCACGATCTGGTTATCGATGAATTTAACGCTCGTACTAAACAATTAGCAGACGGTGCTAAAGAAACGATCGAATTTGTAGCTGACAAAACAGGAACTTTTGAATACTATTGTTCTGTCGGCAAACACAGAGAAATGGGTATGGTGGGTAATTTGATTGTTCAATAGAAGTTTCAAAAAATAGAGCTCTTTGCTCTATTTTTTTATTATATATTTACTTTGACTTATATAAAGAGTACAGCATAATTCATTTATATTAAAAAACGCCAGCCCTTGGGCTGCCATTTTTTAATTGGCTCCGGGAGGGGGATTCGAACCCACGACCAATTGATTAACAGTCAACTGCTCTACCACTGAGCTATCCCGGAATAGGCTAATGGTACCCCTCGATTACACTCGGGGTACCATTCGACTTTACTAAAAATAAAAATTACAAACTCATTTATTGGTCAAAGACCATGAGCGAATTGAGCGAAGCTCGATGAGTCGAATGGTAGCGGGAGTCGGACTCGAACCGACGACCTCCAGGTTATGGGCCTGGCGAGCTGCCAACTGCTCTATCCCGCGATGCGTAAAAAATAATAAACCTTAACTCTTTAGAAAGCTATCGCTCAACTGCTCCCTGCCTGCCGGCAGGCAGGTATCTCACGATATAAAAATAAGCTTAAACACAGTATAGACAATCTATGTCGCTTTGACAAGCTTTTTTAGATGTCTGCCCTTCAACTACGTTCAGAGCACTCTCCTCGCTATAACAACTTTGGTCGAAGACCATGAGCGAGCAAAGCGAGTCGAATGGTGGACCATAAGGGACTTGAACCCTTGACCTCTTCCATGCCATGGAAGCGCTCTAGCCAACTGAGCTAATGGCCCGTAAAAGTAAATGCCCTTCGGCTGCGCTCAGGACATTCGACTTATTTGTTATGTAAACAAAAGCGGTCGAAGACCATGAGCGAAGTTCTGCAAAGCAGAACGTAGTCGAATGGTAGCAGGGGTGGGGATCGAACCCACGACCTCAGGCTTATGAGTCCTACGCTCTAACCAACTGAGCTACCCTGCCTTCTGGTACCGAAGGTGGGACTCGAACCCACATGACTCGCGTCACACGATTTTGAGTCGTGCGTGTCTACCAATTTCACCACTTCGGCCTAAAATAAATACAATAAACAAGGATGATTTTACAACAAACAATCTAAAAAGTCAACCCCAAATAACTAATAAACAATTAATCTACCCCTATCAAAAGTCAACCATTTTACTTCGCCTCTTAATAATTGCTGTTTTAGCTCCTCTGCGGGCATCAGACGCATTAAATTCGCTGTATAGTTTTGATAATTATAATTCCACAATTCAAAATACACATTGTCTTTAATAATCGAAGTCTGACCAGTCACTACAAATTGTCCGTCTACACTTTCAACAAACCAACCCAAAGCATCTTGACGCCATTTTAATAAATGATCATTTTTATTTTTGGTATTCAAAAATAAATAGGCAGGTAAAGTTTTGATTTCACCCTTGTAGTTTGGATAGCTAAGCTCTAAAGCTTGCTGTAAATTATTACGAAAAACTTCAGCGCCACTTAAATTATCTGGCAAGCCAACAGAAATTAATTTTACATCAGGGGCTAATTTTAAATCTTGGTAGCTAGAAATAATCCGCCGACTTAAAGTATTGGCTTGCTGCCAAATATTATTTTTAATCTCTAAAGGAAATAAAATAACTACACTCAAAATAATGCATAAATAGCTCATTTTTTTGGCTGACAAACCACTCTCTGATATCAAAACTAGAAACCACACAATTATAAAAGCTGAAGATAAATACATATACCTCTCACCAGCAAAATTCAAATGGTGCAAACCCAATGGCAACATCGGTAATAAAACTATCATTCCAGAAACTACTAAAGTAAACTGCTGCCATTTTTTATAATACCAAGTAAAGAAAAAATATAAGCTCAAAAAGCTAGCGCCAAAAATAAAAAGTAAGTCTAAATAATGATAATAAAATTTATAAAACCAAATATTAACCACCCCAAAAGTAAATTGCGAACTTAAGAAAGCTAGTAGATTAGCAAAATAAGCCAACAACGAAGTATCTAGCTGGCTTTGGCCATAATAACCAAATAAAGCTCCGGTAATAAGCTGGCGTAAAAATAAAAATGCTGCTAATAACAATAAATAAGCACTAAAAGCCCATGACCAATTTTTTACTGCTTTTTTAGAAAATAAATAAGCTTCCCATAAAAAAATAAGGATCGGCAAACTCAAAGCATTTTCTTTGAAACCTAGGCTAATAATAAAAAACAAAAGCGATAAACCTAAAAATTTAGCTTTATCTTTTTGGCGATAGTTTAAATAATAAATAAAGCTTAATAAATAAAAAGTACTGGCCCATAAATGTGGCCAAGCTGCCAACCAATTGACGATCTCTGTTTGCGTCGGCCAAAGCAAAAATAAAATAGCTGTAGAATAAGCTAAATATTTTTTAGTTTCATCTTGAACAAAAATTTTGTTCACCAAAATAAAAACTAGATAAGCATTAAGACTGTGAACTAAGATACTAACAAGATGATAAAATCCAGCTTTTAAATGAAATAAGTTATAAAATATTTTAAAGACTAAAAAACTCAAGGGATTATATGAGCCACCAACTTGTAGACCTTCATAATTTGTCATGAAAATATCCCAAGACCAAACTCTGTTTTTGGCTAAATACAACCAATGCCAATCATCAGACAAAAAATACCAGCCCCTGCCAGAGGCGGGTCCGCCTCTGGCGGAAAAAAATAATAAGCCTAAAAAAACTAACAGGCCAAAAAATTGATAGTTTTTTAATTTAAGAATTTTTAGCATTTTAATTAAAAACTAAATAAAGACATAAAACTACAAAAATAGCTTGCAATAAAAAACCATATTTCATAGCATATTTGATATGCAAAAAGTCATGGATGTAATGATGAAATTTTGAAAACCAAAACAAAAATTTGATTTGTAAAAAATCTGTGATATAAAAAAGAAAATCTGGTAACATAGCACCAAAAACTGTAGAAAAAAATACTATATTATCCACCGGTTTTAAAAAATATAAACTAGAGACTAGTAAACACCCGGCAAAAAATACATCTATGATGCCTAATTGCGCTAATCTAATCAATCTCTGTCGATGATCCGCTCTCTTATCAAATAACTCTGACTCTCTGCCGTGAGGGATCATGTCTAAAATAAAATGTGATAATAAACCTAAAAGAAAACCCAAATATGGATTTTGTATTTTAGTAGCGATCAAAATAGCGGCAGCTGTGTGACTAGTGAGAAACATAAAATTTTGCCCCAGGTTTATCCTGGGGTGATTATAACAAAAAGACCTCGCTTTGGCGAGGCCTTTTCTCTCTATCAGTAATCTTGTAATTTTCTCATTTGCTCATGCTTTTGGATTTTCTCCAAAGCTTTGGCTTCGATCTGACGAATACGCTCACGAGTGACACCGAACTCTTGACCAACTTCCTCTAAAGTATGAGCTACCCCATCAGCTAAACCAAAACGCATTTCTAAAATCTTTTGTTCGCGAGGCGTTAAGTCAGAAATAATAGCTTTGACATGATCAGACAAAAGTCTTAAAGCCGCGACTCTGTCTGGCGTAATAGTTTTTTCATCTTCGATAAAGTCTCCCAAGGTGCTATCTTCATCATCATCGCCGACAGAGGCTTCTAGCGAAACTGTTTCTTGAGAGATTTTGATAATCTGTCTCACTTTATCAATGTCTTCACCCATTTCGGCGGCTATTTCTTCTGGCAATGGGTCACGACCCAAATCTTGGACTAAGCGTCTTTCGATTTGATTAAAACGATTGATAGTTTCGACCATGTGCACTGGGATACGAATAGTTCTGGACTGATCAGCGAGCGCGCGAGTAATCGCCTGTCTGATCCACCAAGTAGCATAAGTAGAAAACTTATAGCCTTTACGATAATCAAACTTTTCAACCGCTCTAAATAAACCAATATTGCCTTCTTGGATTAAGTCCAGTAAAGATAAAGAACGTCCAGTAAATTTTTTAGCGATAGAAACTACCAAACGCAAGTTAGCTTCTACTAATCTTTTCTTAGCTTCTAAATCACCTTTTTCTTTGCGCTTGGCATACATTACCTCTTCTTCCGAGTTTAATAAAGAAACTTTGCCGATCTCGCGTAAATACATCTGAATAGAGTCAGCCGCAATATCCGTCAAATCACCACGCTTTTCGTCGTTTTGCACACCAGCTTTGGACAAAGCACCTGGTGTTTGATTTGAACGATCTAAAATGCCACCTTCACTTGGGACTATGGTGACGGCTAAGTCTTCTAGGTGATCGATAAACTCTTCAAATTTATCGACATAGTCTTCTAGATCACAAAAAATGCGCAAGAGCTCATCTTCAGTCAAGAAGCCACGCATGCGTCCTTTGTTTAATAAATTTTCTACCAAGTTAAAATCCAAAGAAGCCTTTGGCGCCTTGATTAAAGCTTTAGTATGTTTGAAACTAATCTTTTTTTTGTCTGCTTTTGCGCTTTTTTTTAGCTGACTAGTAGACTTGGACTTTTTCATGCTCATTGGATGCTTTTTAGCATCTTTGACTTTAAGCTTAATGCTTAAACTTTTACGCCCCCTACTCTTGGTAGAAGCCGATGTTTTGCCTTTATTCAATTTTACTCTGTCAGTTTTTCCGCCTCTGGCGGAGACAGTTTTTTTGTTTGGCATGAAATTTATAATAATTTATCTATCTCTTTATTTAATAAATTAATTTGATGGATAATTTGGTCGCTAGCCAGGCTATCTTGCTGGAGCTCTACTTGACGCAAATTGCTAAATAAATTTTGTCTTGTACTGATTAAATGCTGTTTTTTCAAATTGCTAATCAAAGAGAACCAATGATCGTCTACTTCTTTAGTCTGCCAATCTACAAAGTCTTTACTAGCTGACATGGTCAAACGAATAAACTCTTGTCTTTGTATGGCTGACAAATCACCATTATCTAGAAATAAACTTAAAGATCGTTGCTTAGTATAATAAATAATAGCATTTTTGTAAAGATCTTGCCACTCCTCGGCCAAAGCCTCTGGCTCTAAATCAGAAATCAGTTTTTGCCAATATTTATCATAGGCAAAAGCTAAAGCTAAAACTTGCTCACTTAAAGATAAGGTTTTATTAACTATTTTAGCATTTACAGTTGTATTATTTGACATAGCTCTTTCCTCGACAGCTATTTTGCTATGAGAAAAATCAGTCTGTAAAATCTCTAAAGGCAAATTTAAACGATCAGCTAAAATTTTCAAATAATGTGATTGCTCAATTTTACTTTTTAAAGATTTTATCAAAGGCAAAAGTTTAGCTACGGCAATTTTTTTATGATCAGCGCGATTCAAGTCCACGCCGGCTAAAACTTTGTTTAGATAAAAATCCATCGCTACCACTGACTTTTGTACTAAGCTTAACCATGCTTTTGGATCAACTTTTACTACATCGGCTGGATCAGAGCCAGCTGGCAATACTAAAATCTTAGTATTAAACTCAAAGCCCCAAGCTAAAGTGATGGTACGTAAAGCAGCGTTGGAGCCAGCATTGTCACCGTCAAAAGATAAAATCAAATTATCAGTATAGCGTTTCATCAAATGCAAATGCTGCTCGGTCAGCGCTGTGCCTGACACGGCTACGCAATTTATAGTGCCCGCCTGATGGGCAGCGATGACATCCATATTTCCCTCCACGACAATAATATATTTCTGACGTCTGATTTCTTCTTTAGCTTTATCGAAAGCGTATAAAATTTTGCTTTTATCATAAATCGGACTTTGTGGACTGTTGATATATTTGCCACCAAAATCATCTTCTTCGTAAGCAATTTTATTTAATGTCCGAGAAGTAAAGCCAACTACTTTTCCTTGTGCGTCTAATAAAGGAAACATCAAGCGTTTACGAAAACGATCCACAAAACCTTGCCCTGATTTTTTTTGTAAACTTAGGCCTGCTTGAAAAATATCTTGATCGCGAAATCCCTTACTTTGTAAAAATAAATATAGCTCATCCCAAGTTTCACCGGATAATCCTAAAGACCATTTCACTTGACTATCCAAACTAATTTTTCTTTTTGCTAAATAGGCTAAAACTTTTTCAGTAACTGGATTTTTCTCCTGCAATTTCTCTACATAAAATTGCGCTGCTTGTTCATTGATTTGATACAATATACTATAGTCTTTAGTTGAGCTATGATGAGCTGGTAAATTCTCTAACTTAATATTCGCTTTGCTAGCCAAAATTTTAGCGGCTTCGATAAAGCTCAAGCCTTCATAATCTTCGACAAATTTAATCAAATCGCCGCCTTTATTACAACCAAAACAGTGCCAGATCTGCTTTGACTTGGATACCATAAAACTCGCTGTTTTTTCGTTATGAAATGGACAACGAGCACGATAATTGTCTCCAGTGGGATTTAAGGCAATGTAGCCAGAAATCACCTCCACAATATCTAATCTAGCCTTGATTTCTTCGCTTAAGTTCATTAAGGCTATCTTAATTTAATTAGCTCTTTTAGTCAATTTACTGATTGGCCTCGCGAGTCATCTCTTCTATTTCTTTAGCAGCATGTGCTGGACACATACCATGGCTAACATTACCTGTATGTAGAACGCCATTTTCTTCATCACACCAAGAGCAAGTTTTAAATGGCGTTTCTTCGTCATGATGTATTTCTCTGGGCTTATTTGGTGCTAAATTTTCTGGAATTTTTTCTGACATAAAATTATCGTTTAACCCCGTTAGATAATAATAACATAAATTTGTTTTTAATATTTATCTAACGGGGTGAAATTCGTGCATTAAAATAGCCGTAGCCACTGCGACATTGAGAGATTCTGCTTGACCAAAGCTACGTAATTTGATTAATTGATCGGCTTCATTTTTCAGCTCCTCACTGACTCCTTGAGCTTCATTACCGACAATGACCGCCATTTTTTTAGCGGTATCTAAAATAAATTTTTCTTTGCCTTGCAAGTCAGTCGCTAAAACATGATATTTATTTTTCTTTAAATCTTTTAATAAATCTACTAAGTCTAAGTTAGCATAAAAATTTAAATGAAACAAAGATCCCATTGAAGCTGAAACGACTTTAGGATTAAATATTTCTACACAGTTTTTTCCTAAAAATAAATCTTTAAAGCCAAACCAATCAGCGGTACGGATAATCGTGCCTAAATTTCCTGGATCTTGCAGATTATCTAAAATAAAAATAGCCTTAGCTTTAAAATCAAACTCTTTGACTTGCGGAAGCTTAAAAACTGCTAGCATACCTTGAGGCGTGACGGAATTTGTCACTTGCTTTAATTCTTTTTCAGAAATTACTTGATATTTAAAGGGCAAGCTATTGTCCTGTGAGCTTAAAAAATTATCCGTCACATAAACTTGTCTTAAATTTGGATTATTTTTTTCCTCTAAAATAACTTTTGGATTTTCTACCACAAAAAAGTTTTCGCTTTGACGATACTTTTTTTGCTTTAATTTTACTAAAAAATCTAATTCTTTATTGGTCATATTATTTTTTGCCCGCTTCGCGGCTGGTAGGGCAACACAAAAATTGTAAAGGAATTAAAAACAAATTACTTAAAACTGCATAGATAGCAGCTGGAAGTGCGACTAAAGGCCCAAATAAAGTCATAGCTAAGACATTAGCTAGCACAAAGTTTTTATAGCTAGCTGAAATACCAAAAGTCACTTGCTCGCTTCTGTTTTTACCCAAGAAAAATCCTAAAGAAAAATCTACTACTAATACTAAAGCAACTAATAAAGCTAGCCAGCCAGCTTGCTGTAAGTTACTTAAAATCAATAGTCTTAATGGCGCGATAATAGCGGTGATTAATAAAAATAATAAAATAATATTAACACTGGAAGATATTTTGACTAAGCCGTGATAAAAACTACTGCGTCGCACTAACATCGATAAAGCAATCGGTAATAAAACTAATTTAGCAATCGTCAAAGCCATGCTCATGGGATCGATGTGCAAAGTAGTACTAGCAAAAATAAAGACTACTGTCGGCACGATGATCGGGCTTAAGATTTGTGATAAAGCGGCTATCACTAAGCTTTGGCTAGATGAACCACCGTATAGTTTAGCTAGAAAAACAATACTAATACCCGCATTGATAGCAGTCGCTAAAATCAAGCCTAAAAATAAACTAGGCTCTAGCCAGGGTTTAAAAAATAAAATAATCAATGGTCCGGCTAAATGAACGATAAGTAAACTCAAAATTATTTTGCTAAAATCATGCTTTAGCTCTTTGAATACTTTTCTGTAGCTCATATCTAGCACGGAAAACAGCATTAAAAGCATCAAAAGATAGATGGCGCTTGGCTGTAAAAATAAGCCAAAACTTGGCCACCAAAAAGATAAGGCAATGCTCAATAAAATCACTGCCCAAATATTTTTCTTTAAAGAATATATTATGTCCATATTTTTATTTTTTTCAATATCATAAACTTTAGTAAAGCCCCGCCTTCGGCGGGGCTCGCCTGAAGAAATAATGTGAAATTTAATTATATCATAGCAAAATTTACAAAATTAAAACACCCCCTTGGGGGGGTGTTTTAATTTGTCTTTATTTTATAGCGGAAAATGCGTACCGCGTTTAATAAAATTAGTTTCCACTTCTTTTAAGTCAAAGACTTTTTTAAAGTAGTTAACAATGAAATCACAATCCATGCCATTACGACAAGTGTAAGCATCGATGCTCACAAAATGCTTGGCTGGAAAAGTGTGAATACTAATGTGGCTTTCTTCGATCACCACGAAGCCACTCCAACCCCCAGGGTCTTTTAAATCATTGCCTTTGGCAAAATAAACCTCCGGCGCAGCTAAATGGTGCATACCAAGTAAGCTGGGTAATTCGTTCAAACAATTTAGAACTAAAGCTTGGTTATTTAATTTTTCTTCGCTACCTTGATAACCATCGATAGTCAAATGTTCACCGAAATTACAAGTGTTAGTTTGTTCCATTTCTTTTTATCTACTTAAGCTACTTCATAAAAGATCGCTTGTATTAGTTAATTAATTTTTAACGAATGTATTATACACTAAAATAAAAAAAAGAAAAAGTCAAGAGCTGGCGGAGAGGACAGGAGTCGAACCTGCGAGGGCTTTGACACCCTACTTGCTTTCCAAGCAAGCGCACTAGACCACTATGCGACCTCTCCATAACGAGCTGAATTATAATTTTTTATCGCTAAAAAGTCAATCCAGTAAAAAACCCCTGACCGCGGATGCAGCCAGGGGCGTGATGTGCTAGAGAGCTTTCAACTGCTTAGGATCGTGCTTTTTCTGAACACGTGGCTTCGGCTCTGTAGCTGGTAGCAAGAGCAAATGACCATGCTCCAGTAAAAAATCCACGGCCGCCAAGATGCCACTGATAGTACCGGCGATACGTAAATTATCACGGCTACCATGGCCAATGACCATGCCGGCTTCCTTGGGTATTTTGGCTATATCACTTTCTACTAAGCGCAAAGATTGTCTAGGTATACGCAAGCTAAAAGCATCTTGCTTGCCTACGGTGGTCAAACTAACGCCAAAGAAAATCTTTGCCCCCCTGTGGCCAAGTTTTTTGACGATAGCTTGCCGCAAGCTTTCGCAGGCATCGGGTGAAGACATGTCAGGCTCCCTTTTGTTTTTGCACACACAATGAAAAGGTTCAGCAAATATTCATTTTGGCAGAAAAAAGATTTTCAGTCAACAAAATGAAAAGCCCCCGGCCGCGATTGCGACTGGGGGCGAGAATGTACTTGTTGTGCTTAACGAAGCACAGCGGACTTCGGCACCCTGCCACGTCCATCACGAGCACCGGCTTGCCTCAAGGGATTCTCTTCGTTTTCAGCGAGAAAAACGATGCACGCAGAAAGATCCTCGTGTGTGCCTTCCATGGTCAGGTGAGTGCTATCGAAGATGCAACACTTGTGTTTGTGTTGCGCTTCGGCCACGCTCTGCTTGGGAAGACGCAGACGATCCACCTCGATCTTCACCGTGAAGATCTCACCGTTTTGCTGAATACTCGGATGCAGGCGCCGTTGAAAATGATGGCGCAGAGATGCACGAATAGTTGCCGACATAAGGAACCTCTCTGATTGTGTATAAGGCACTTTCCTACCTTAGGAAAGTTGCTAGCAATAGAGTGACAAATATTATTAAATCACTAAAAAAGAGTTTAGTCAATGTCTATTTCTTTTTACGTTTTAATTTCTTTTCTGTTTCATTGATAGCGATCATAGTCTTAATGACGGTATCCGGATTTAAAGAAATGGAATCTATACCCTGCTCAACTAAAAACTGGGCAAAATCTGGAAAGTCAGATGGTGCTTGACCACAAATGCCGATCTTCCGTTTATTCTTTTTGGCCTTCTTAATCACTTCTGCAATCAAAGTTTTAACCGCCATATTTTTTTCATCATAAACATGTGAAACTAATTCACTATCTCTATCTACTCCTAAAGTAAGCTGGGTCAAGTCATTGGAGCCGATAGAAAAGCCATCAAAAATTTTAGAAAAATCGTCAGCTAAAATAACATTAGAAGGAATCTCACACATTACATAAACTTCTAAATTATCTTTACCTCGTTCTAAGCCAAAATCTCTCATGATGGCCAAAACTTTTTTAGCTTCCTCTACGGTGCGACAAAAAGGAATCATCACTTTGACATTAGTCAAACCCATGACTTTGCGCACTTTGACTAAAGCTCTGCACTCTAGTTTAAAAGCAGCAATGTAGTTTGGATCATAGTAGCGGCTTGCTCCACGCCAGCCAATCATCGGGTTTGATTCAATGGGCTCAAAGCCTTTGCCACCGATTAAACCGGCATATTCATTTGATTTAAAATCTGACAATCTGACGATCACATCTTTAGGGTAAAAAGCAGCGGCAATGCGCGCTATACCTTCGGCTAATTTATCCACAAAAAATTGTGCTTTATTCTCGTGTGTAGTAGTAAGACTGGCAATTTGTTTTTTTAATTTTTCATCTTTTAGTTTATTAAAATTTAATAGTGCTAAAGGATGAATGCGAATATAATTTGAAATCACAAATTCTTCACGCGCCAAGCCCACACCTTCATTTGGGATAAAACTTTGCGCCATAGCCATTTCCGGATTACCAATATTCATCATGATCTTGGTTTTTGGCTTTGGTATTTTCTTCAAGTCAGTTTTTTTGATTTTAAAAACTAACAGGCCTTCATAGACATGTCCTTTTTCGCCTTCAGCGCAACTGACAGTTGCGCTGATACCGTTCTTAATAGTCTTAGTGCCATCTTTGGTGCCGACGACACAAGGGATGCCGAGCTCACGAGAAATAATAGCTGCATGACAAGTACGACCACCAGAGTTGGTGACAATAGCTGAAGCTTTTTTCATGATCGGCTCCCAGTCTGGGTCAGTCATCTCGGTCACTAATACTTCACCCTGTAAAAACTGTCCGATATTAGCCACATTTTCAATCACATGTACTTTACCTTTACCGATTTTTGCTCCAACTGAAGCACCGGTGGATAATAATTTACCTTTGCCTTGCAAAATATACTCTTCCAAAATATTAGCATTATCACGACTACGGACAGTTTCTGGTCTAGCTTGGACGATAAATAATTTGCCTGTAACGCCATCTTTAGCCCACTCCATGTCCATGGGTTTTTTATAGTGCGCTTCGATCTGTACCGCCCATCTGGCTAATTTTAAAATTTCTTGATCAGTCAGAACGTATTGACCACGCTCTTCTGGAGTAGTCGCCATGCCTTTGATATTTGGACCAGAACTTTCTGTATTATAAACTAATTTTTTTAGTTTAGCGCCAAGATTTTTACTAATAATCGGGACTAAACCTGGTTTTAAATTTGTTTTAAAAACATAATACTCGTCTGGCGTCACTACGCCTTGCACAATATAGTCGCCCAAGCCATAAGCAGCATTGATCAAAACTGCTTGGCGAAAACCTGACTCAGTATCGATAGAAAACATCACACCAGAGCAGGCCTTATCTGATCTGACCATTTTTTGGACAGTGATCGAAAGCTGAATATCAAAATGACTAAATTTTTTATCCACTCGATAAGAAATAGCCCGATCAGTAAATAAAGACGCTACACATTTTTTACAAGCTTCTAAAACTTGGGCGTCACCTTTGATATGTAAATACGACTCTTGTTGTCCAGCAAAAGAAGCATCGGGCAAATCTTCAGCGGTGGCTGAAGAGCGAATAGCCACATCTGTAAAATTAGTTTTATATTGTTTAGAAAGTTGATGATAGGCTTCTAAAATTGCTTTCTTTAAATCTTCAGGAAATTTAGCATTCAAAATAGTGGCTCTTACTTTTGCCCCACGTTCCGATAAATTTTTAATACTATTAGTATCTAAATCTACTAAAATTCTCTCGATATCATCTTTGATACCGGCGGTTTTTAAAAAATAATTATAAGCAGCCGCTGTCACCGAAAAACCATTCGGCACATCCACTCCCTTACTGGTTAACTTACTATACATTTCTCCTAACGAAGCATTCTTACCACCTACTCTAGGGATATCTTTGATAGTAGTGTCTTTGAACCACAAAATAAACTTATTTTTCTTGGCTTGCATAAAAATCTTTTAATTTTAATATTAAAAATTTATAAATCTAGTTTACTCACATATTTGCCTAAAATCGGCATCACCCAATATTCACCAGCCATAGCTTTCTGTGCTCCCAGAACTGAATAAAGAATCACCATGATAAATAAAGCCCAGCCAATAATTGGGATCCAAAAAATAATCCAACCAATGATTTCAATCACAAATAATAGCAAACCTTGTTTGGCATGAAATTGAGCAAAATGTGAACGGCGCTTTAAAAATAAAGGCACCAAACATAAAATCCAAATATATGACAGTGCCGCTACAAAACGATTGCTATCAATATCACGCTGATTTTTTTCTAAACTCATATAATTTCTTTTAACCTTGCATTATTCTTCCGCCGTAGGCGGAAGAAATATTACTTCTAAAATTTATTTATTAATTATTTTGACAAATAAACTGCCAGCGACAGCGATAATAAGTAACATCCAAATCGGCTCCACTACTAGACTTAGCCAAGTCCATAAACTGTGAATGACAAAAATACGATAAATGCCAGAAGCAAAAACTGCGACTAATTGACCCAGGACAGCGGTAATCATAATTTGTTCAGTCGCCAAAAACCAACGTCTAGCGCCTAAATAAAACCAGCCAACTAAAACTGCTATGCGCCAAAGCCATAGAGATAATAATAAGTAAGTCGCTGACCAATACCAATGTTGACTAACAAAATGCAAGGCAATTTCACCAGCTAAGACAAAAACAAATAAAACTAAGCTCGCAAAAACCCAAGAAAAATTATCTGACCAATCAAAACTAACTTTTTCCGCCCGCGAGGCGGTCGCCCTCTGGGCGGTCTGTTTCTGCTCTTCAAACCATTGATCGCTAATAGCCGAAACTACAGTTTCAGCTGGCTCAAATATTTCACTTTCTTGATCAGGCGTAAATTTTAGTTCTGTATCGACGACCGTGATTTTTTCTTCGGCTGCTTTTTCATCTATATTTTGCGGATCAGAAATAATTTGCTCACTGACTGAAACTTTGATCTCTGGCTTTACTAAAGTTTTTTTTATTTTTTGAGGTTTAGCAATTTTAGACAAATCAGCTAACCAAACTTCATCCTTGACTTCGTATTCCCAAGGATAATTTTCATTAGCTTGCCAATCTAATTCTTCGACTTGATCAAAATTGATTTTATTTTTATTATCATGCTTCATAGATGACTGTATTATACAATATTTATCGTATTTATGCCAACAAAAATGACCTCGAAGGTTTTTAAACCTTCGAGGTCATTTTATTATATTTTTTACATCATGCCACCCATACCGCCCATGCCTGGCATGCCACGGCCTTCTTCTTTGTCTGCTTTGGGAAGATCAGTAATAACAGCTTCGGTCATCAAAAACATACCAGCGGCTGAAGCGGCGTTTTGCAAAGCGGCGCGTGCCACTTTGGTTGGATCCACAATACCAGCTTTGACTAAATCTTCAATTTTATCATCTTTAGCATTATAACCAACATTGTCTTTTTGCGCCAAAACTTCAGCCACAATCACGCCACCATCTTTTCCGGCGTTAGCAGCGATTTGTGCTAGTGGAGCAAGTAAGGCTTTTTTCAAAATCTCTGCACCTAGCTTTTCTTCACCTTCTAATTTCAAATCATCAATAACAGATAAAGAACGTAAATAGGCCACGCCTCCACCAACAATCACCCCTTCTTCAACCGCGGCTTTGGTAGCAGCCAGCGCATCTTCAATGCGATCTTTCTTTTCTTTCATTTCTGTTTCGGTAGCAGCCCCTACTTTGATGACAGCTACACCGCCAGAAAGTTTAGCTAAACGCTCTTGCAATTTATCTTTATCAAAATCTGAGTCTGCATTTTTCAAAGCTTGCTCAATTTGTTTTATTCTGTCTTTGATTTGTGCCTCGTCGCCTTTGCCATCAACTATCGTCGTATTTTCTTTAGTAGCTACTACTTTACGAGCAGAGCCTAACATTTCTACACTAGCATTAGCTAATTTTAAGCCAATTTCTTCAGAAATAACTTTGGCGCCAGTCAAAATAGCTATATCAGTCAACATTTCTTTTTTGCGATCACCAAAACCAGGAGCTTTGATAGCCAAAGTAGAAAATGCACCTCTTAATTTATTGACCACTAGAGTGGCTAGTGCATCACCCTCAATATCGTCAGCGATAATAACTAGTTCTTTACGACCTGAAGCTGCTAGTGACTCTAGTAAAGGCAAAAGATCTTGTAAATTTGAAACTTTTTGATCAGTGATCAAAATACTTGGCTCTTCATAAACGGCTTGCATTTTTTCACTATCTGTCACCATATAGTGTGAGGCGTAGCCTTTATCAAACTGCATACCTTCAACCACTTCTTTATCGACACCAAAACTTTGATTTTCTTCGACGGTGATCACGCCATTTTTACCCACAGCTTCCATAGCTTTAACAACAGCATCAACTGCTAAATCAATCCCGCGTTTTAAAGCCAAAGGATTAGCACCAGCGGTGACGTTTTTTAAACCTTCAGCGATAATACTTTGCGCTAAAACAGTGGCGGTCGTAGTACCATCACCAGCGACATCAGCGGTTTTTGAGGCTACTTCTTTGACAATCTCGGCACCAATATTTTCAAACTTATCTTCAAGCTCAATGTCTTTAGCTACTGTCACACCGTCTTTAGTAATAGTTGGTGCACCATAACCTTTGTCCAAGACGACGTTACGGCCTTTTGGACCCAAAGTTACTTTGACAGAATTAGCGAGCTTATCGACACCAGCGCGCATCTTGCTGCGAGCCTCTTCATTAAAGAGAATTTGTTTTGCCATATTTTTTATAGTTTAAAAGTTAAAAAAGTTTACAAGTCACAAGTTATCTAATACACTTGATAACTTGTCAACTTGCGAACTGATTTATGTAGCGACAGCTAATAAATCTTCGTGATTCAAAATTTTATATTCTTGTCCATCTACTTTTATTTCTGTACCACCATATTCAGCGCAAATAACTTTTTGGCCAACATTTAAATTTAAAGCCTTGATTTTTTCACCTTGACCCAGTGAGACAATTTCTCCTTCAAGGCGATTTTCTTTAGTAACTGACTCTGGTAAAATAATACCAGACTTAGTAGTTTCTTGTTTTGGTAAAACTTTGATGATCACACGATCTCCTAATGGTTTTAGATTCATATGTTTTTCAATTTAATGATTAAATTAGCACTCTACATTATAGAGTGCTAAAAAGCTTTTGTCAAGAATTACTCCTCTTTTTTACCCCGTTAGATAATTAACAAAAAAATGATTACTCTATATATCTAACGGGGTGAATAAACAGACTTAAAGTAATAAATAGCAATAAAATTCCTGTCCAAGTGGTCCAAAGATAATGATCTAGTAAACTTACTAGCAAAACAGAAATTAATAAACCCAAAGAAATCAAGTTTGGTTTTTGAAATAATTTTTTGCGCCAAGCGCTAAACAAAAAATATAATAAAAACAAACAAGTGATAATGCCACTTTCGGCTAAGACTAATAAATAAAAATTATGAATTGGCTGGACAACATAAGGTGGCAATTTTTGTTCGCCTAAATTATTTTTTTGATAAGCGAGATAGGTATTAGCACCTAAACCCTGGCCTAATATTAATTGTTGATAATTATGCCAATCAATTTGCTGAAAAGATAATTGTCTTTCTGCCAAAGACCTCGCTTCTAAATCACCTTGCGCTTTTAAGCGTGTCACCCAGGCACCGGGAAATAAAAAATTAACTGCTAACAAAACTGCGATACTTAATAAAAAGGCTTTAGTAAAAATCTGCAAAGCTAAAAACTTTTTCCTAAAAATTGCTATAAAGATTAAAACAGCTAAGCTCACAAACCAAGCTAAAGCAGCTGAACGAGAAAAAGTAAAAAATAAGGCAAATAAAACTAAAATAAGGCTGACTAAAACAACTACTAAAGGCCAAAGGTGTTTTTTTATTTTACTGATTTGCCAACTCTCCTCTTTGCTTTCACTATACAAATGTAGCCACCACCAAATACCAGCCCATAAACTAAAAAGTAAAAAACCACCTAAAATATTTGGATGTGGCAAAGAACCATAGGCTCTTAACATCCTATTTAAATCATATTGTACCACTGAAGTACCTAGGTCAGCCGCCGAGTGAGTAGCTAAACCAAACCATTTATTAGCTGGGCTAGTCTGCATCAACATCTGATACCAGACAAAAACTCCCTGCACAGCACCACTCGCTAATAAGCCAGCATAAAAGACTGCGGGTTTTATTTTTTGCCAAACTAAAATGGATAGTGAAGCTAAAATAAGCATGCCTAGATAATAAAAACTTAAAGTGCTTAAAGGACTAAAAAATGCTAGAATAATTAAATACAAAATAAATAATACAAGTACCCCCTCCCCGTCTACGCGGGGATGACAACTGGTATTCTTGGCTTTATTAGCAAAATATAAAGCTAACAAAATAATAAGCAAGATCATGCTAGCATAAAGTCCTAATTGGCCATACTCCCAAGTTTGATCCGCTATTTTAATGCTCTGAAAAATCCAACGAGTTTGCCAAGGTAAAATTAGCAATAAAATAAAAGCCAAGCTATTAAAAATAAAATCTGCTTTAAATAAGTTCTTCATCGTCTTGTCCTAAATATAAATTATGTATGCGCTCTCGCCATTTTTTATAAAATAATTCTCGTCGATCATTGACATGAAACTTTAACATCTGTTCATTGACAATGATTTTGGTATCGACATTGATTAATTCCCTTAAATTATGAGCAATAATACGACTTTGTATTTGGCGATAAAAATTGTCTAGATAATAATTCAACCATGGTGGCGAAAATAAAAAGTTTAAAATCTGACGAACAATTTTCGTCAACCAATTAATCTTGACCGTCTGACAAAAATCATTAGCATAAGTATTTGGTAGATATTTTTTCACCCAAACATTGGCCTCCAGAAACTTCTGATAAGTTTGATCCCGATCATAAACCGGCAATAGCTGCGCTACCCAATACGGTGTATAAATGTCATGAATACTAAATAAAATATTTTCAATACTCAAGCTGTCTTCACTAATAAAAAAACTCAAACAAAAAGTATCACGATGCTTGTCTAAACTTGGTCTTAAGCCTAAAATTTTGACAATCAAAATGGTAAAAAATCTGGCGAGCCAGATTTTCTTTTTTTCCGTGATGATAAAGAGATCGATGTCACTTTCTTCGCTGGCATTAGAAAAAGATAAAGAATTACAAATAGCAATCAGCTTGATAAAAGGCAAGTATTTGTAAATCCTCAAAAGCTTTGAAACTTTAGCAAATTTACGCTCGGACAAATCATTGTGATGCTTGCGAATCAGATAGTTATAACCTCTATCTTTTAGGCTATAAAAAGCTTCATTTAAAACTAAATTTTTGAGTAAAACCGGGCTAGTCTCTAAAGCAACTTTGACTTCTAGTAAAGAAAACTTTTGATTTGGTCGATAAAGCCACTTCCAAATTTCTTCGGCCGTTAAGGGTTGGTTAAAGACATCAAAAAAAGAAATTGTCTTTAAAATGGATTGTTCTAAAGCACTCACCATAGCCCCTATAGTTTACTATTTTTTAAACATTTTAGCGAGATACTGGCCAGTAAAGCTATTTTTCACTTTCGCCACCTCTTTTGGCGTACCCTCAGCCACTAAATAGCCCCCTTTATCGCCACCTTCAGGACCTAGGTCTATTACCCAGTCCGAACTCTTGATCACATCGAGATTATGCTCAATCACCAAAACAGTATTGCCCTTGTCGACTAAACGCTGTAAAACGTCTAACAATCTTTTGACATCAGCAAAGTGCAAGCCAGTAGTTGGCTCGTCTAAAATATATAAAGTTTTGCCTGAAGCCCGGCGAGACAGTTCAGTGGCTAGTTTGATACGTTGGGCTTCACCGCCAGACAAAGTCGTAGCTGACTGACCTAGGGCAGCATATCCCAAACCAACATCCACTAAAGTTTTTAGTTTATTATGAATATTGGGGATATTAGCAAAAAAATTCGTCGCTTCTTCGACCGTCATTTGTAAAACTTCGGAAATATCTTTGCCTTTATA